>Ga0172379_10004390_pt1 | contig 20912 bp, 20 predicted proteins | sample GrowelOW334metaG_FD_119756 | JGI IMG/M metagenome (GOLD analysis project Ga0172379, IMG submission 119756) | Groundwater microbial communities from an aquifer near a municipal landfill in Southern Ontario, Canada - Groundwater well OW334 metaG | ecosystem: Environmental > Aquatic > Deep...
CTGGTTACTAAGTGTTTAATAATAAAACTTTAGTAACTAGTCACTAGCACCTAACAAAAAACAAATGGAATCAATTATTTCAACATTTCACATAGATTGGAAAATTATCATCGCCCAGGCAATTAACTTCGGAGTAGTTTTTGTGGTTCTATATATTTTTGCTCTCAAGCCGCTTTCGAAATTAATGGCCGAAAGAAGCGAAAAGATTGCAAGAGGGGTAGATGACGCAAAGACGAATTCCGAACTTCTCGAGAAAACTCGCAGAGAATATGAAGATGCTCTCGCGAAAGCCAGGGTAGAGGCAAATAAAATTTTTCAGGAAGGGAAGAAGGAGGCTGAAGCGAAAAAGGTCATTATGTTAGAGGAAGCAAAGAAAGAAGTGTCCGCCACGGTTGAGAATGGCAAAAAAATGCTGGAAGCAGAAAAGACAAAAATGGTAGGGGAGGCGAAAAATGAGATTATCAATCTTGCCATGCAGGCTACGGAGAAGCTGATGAAAAGCAAGCAAGGTGTAAATAATTTATAAAATGAGCACGACCTCGAACAATAATATAGCCCGAGCCATTTATTTGGAAATAAAAGGGAAGGATTCAAGAGAACAATCGGTTATTTTTCCAAAAATTATTCAGTTCCTGGTCAGGAAAAGGCTATTGACAAAAGCTTCTGATATTCTTTCTCGTTTGGGTAAAATTGCAAACGATGAAGAGGGAAGAATGGTGGCGAGAGTGTCCAGTGAAAAAATCCTTGATGAGAAGACAATGCATGAACTTAAACAATCTCTTGCGAAGCGCTATGGGGCAAAAGAAGTTGATTTAATTTTAAAAACAGATGAAAAATTGATAGGCGGATTTAAAATAGAGACGAAGGATGAAGTAATAGATTTAACAACAAAGAACAAGATAAAAAAATTACAAGAATATTTAATAAAGAGCGTATGAATACAAATGATATAGTAGAAAATTTAAAGAAAGAAATAGAAAACTATACTGCGGAAGCCAGATTTGAAAAAGTCGGGAAAGTGTTGGAAGTTTTTGATGGTATCGCCAAGGTTTCCGGACTTTCTGATATTCGATCTTCCGAGATGGTCACTTTTCCAAATGGCGAGACAGGGGTAGCGCTCAACCTCGAAGAAGATGCCATCGGTATAATTATTTTTGGAGATTATTCAGGGATCAATGAAGGAGATGAAGTTAAAGCGACCGGAAAAATCCTCGAAATCCCTGTTTCGGATGCTATTTTAGGACGAGTCGTAAACGCTATCGGTATTCCGATTGATGGAAAAGGACCCATAAAAAGCACCAAAACATATCCGATAGAGAAAGTTGCTCCCGGTGTTATTACTCGTCTTTCTGTTTCTGAGCCTGTCGCTACCGGTATCAAGGTTATAGACAGCATTATTCCTATCGGCCGTGGACAGCGTGAATTGATTATTGGAGATCGTCAGACCGGTAAAACGGCCATCGCTATTGATACTATTCTAAACCAAAAGGGGCAGAATTTAATCTGTGTTTATGTCTCTATCGGTCAAAAAGATTCAAAACTGAGAAAGATTGAAGCAAGACTAGAAGAAGGCGGAGCGATGGATTACACGGTTGTCGTTTCTGCCGGCGCATCAGAAGCTGCCTCTCTCTCTTATATTGCTCCATATGCCGGAGTATCTATTGCGGAATATTTTATGGATCAAGGAAAGGATGTGCTCATTATTTACGATGACCTCTCTAAACATGCCGTGGCCTATCGTGAGATTTCACTTCTTCTTCGTCGTCCACCGGGTCGTGAGGCTTATCCCGGCGATGTTTTTTATTTACACTCTCGCTTGCTCGAACGGGCCTGCCGTAGAAACAAAGAATATGGCGGAGGGTCTATAACAGCTTTGCCTATTATCGAAACTCAAGCCGGAGACGTATCTGCCTACATTCCTACAAATGTCATTTCCATTACGGACGGACAAATCTTTTTGGAAACCGATTTATTTTATAAAGGTATTCGTCCAGCGGTGAATGTCGGCTTGTCGGTCTCTCGAGTCGGTTCAAGTGCCCAAATTAAAGCAATGAAAAAAGTTGCCGGTACCCTGAAGCTTGACCTTGCGCAGTTCCGTGAACTTGAGGCATTTGCCCAATTTGGCTCCGACCTGGATGATTCTACAAAACGCCAACTCGAACGTGGTAAAAGAGCGGTAGAAGCATTAAAGCAACTTCAGTACTCACCGATGAAAATAGAAAATCAAGTTGTTGTTTTATATGCCTTAACCAAAGGATATATGGACGATGTGGCCATCGATAAAATAAGCGAATTTGAGCTAGGACTTATCGAGTATTGTGAGAGGAACGCAAAGGTTTTCTTTACCCAAATTGCTGAGAAAAAAATGTGGGACGACAAAGGTGAAGAAGAATTAAAAAAAGCAATCGACGGTTTCAAAAAATCTTTGATTAATTAAAATTTATAATGGAATGGCAGGTACAAAAGAAATCAAAAGGCGAATAAAGAGTGTAAAGAATACAAAAAAAATCACCAAGGCGATGGAGCTTGTGGCTGCTTCTAAAATGCGCAGAGCGGTAGCCCAAACACTAGCTTCAAGATTGTATGCCGGTTATTCTTGGGAACTTTTAACTTCACTTTCTTCCAAGCTTGAAGAAAATATTTCGCATCCATTTTTTACCGAACAAGAAAACGGTAAAACTTTAATAGTTCTGATTACTTCCAACGGTTCACTTTGCGGTGGTTATAATTCTCAAATTATTAAAAAAGTTATAGGCATGCTAAAAGAAGAAGCAAATGCGGAAACCCTGTATATGATAACTGTCGGCAAAAAGGGGGATACTGCGATGCGTCGCTTGGGCCAGAACGTCCTCGCCACTATTACCGATCTTCCGGCGATTTTAGCGCTGTCCGATATTTCAGTGCTCTCTGCCCTCATCATGGATGAATACAAGAGCGGTTTATATAAAAATGTTTATGTGGCATACACAGACTTTATTTCTGCTCTTACCCAAAAACCGATTATTCGCAAGCTTTTGCCCATAGTCAAGGAAGACATCAAGGAGATGGTGAACAATACTCTTGAACAAAAGAAAATAAACAAGAGCGCAGAGTCGCCATATTTGTTTGAGGGAAATATTGATGAACTCATCGCTTCTTTGGCGGAAAAACTTACTCGAATGCAAATTTATCAAATGCTTCTTGAGTCAAATGCTTCTGAACAATCCTCTCGCATGGTGGCGATGAAAAATGCGAGTGATGCATCGGGCGAAATGATTGATGATTTGACTTTGGTGTTTAACAAAGCAAGGCAAGCAAACATTACCAGAGAAATATCAGAGATTAGTGCCGGCATGGCAAGTGTGAGTTAGATTTTTCATTGGAGATAAGGAATTAAATAAATTATTATTAATAAATTATAAAATCATGCAAACAACAGGCAAAATCAAAAGAATTATCGGACCGGTCGTAGACGTAGATTTCGGTGAAAATGTCCCGGAAATCTATACAGCCCTAGAGGTGATAAATGATAGTTCAACAAAACAAGGGGGTGAAGGAAAAAAATTAATTCTCGAAGTTGAACAACAGCTAGGTGGCGGTATCGTCCGAACGGTCGCGATGGACACTACCGACGGTCTGGCTCGGGAAATGGAGGTGGTGAATACCGGAGCCCCAATTTCTGTGCCTGTTGGCCCTGCGACCCTGGGTCGTATTTTTAATGTTTTAGGCCAAGCAATAGATAACGGCAAGGCCATCGTGGCTAATCAAAAATTGCCGATTCACCGTAGTGCCCCAGAGTATGTGGCGCAATCAACCAAAATTGAAATTCTGGAAACCGGTATCAAAGTTATCGATCTTATCTGTCCAGTGCTAAAGGGAGGGAAGGTTGGTCTTTTCGGAGGCGCAGGTGTAGGAAAGACGGTTATTATTCAAGAATTGATTCACAATATTGCCTCAAAGCATGGGGGGTATTCTGTTTTTGCCGGAGTAGGGGAAAGAACTCGTGAAGGAAATGATTTGTATCATGAAATGAAGGAATCCGGTGTGCTTCCAAAGGTAGCGATGGTCTTCGGACAAATGAATGAACCACCGGGAGCTCGTTTACGTGTGGCCCTCTCCGCCCTTACCATGGCAGAACATTTTCGAGATGCCGAGGGTAAGGACGTGCTTCTTTTTATCGACAATATTTTCCGGTTCACCCAAGCTGGTTCTGAGGTGTCTGCTTTGCTAGGGCGTATTCCGTCCGCAGTAGGTTACCAGCCGACTCTTGCTTCAGAGATGGGAATTTTGCAAGAACGAATTACCTCTACCGACAAGGGTTCCGTGACGTCTGTGCAGGCAGTATATGTGCCGGCAGATGACCTGACTGACCCGGCACCGGCTACTACTTTTGCTCACTTGGACTCAACGGTGGTGCTGAATCGTTCTCTTACTGAAATAGGTATTTATCCGGCAGTGGACCCGCTCGATTCATCTTCTACAATTCTTGACCCGAATATCGTGGGGGCAGAACATTATAATGTCGCTCGAGAGGTACAACGTGTCCTTCAGCGCTACAAGGATTTACAGGATATTATCGCGATTTTGGGAATGGAAGAACTTTCTGATGCCGACAAGGAACTCGTAGCTCGAGCTAGAAAAATTCAAAAATTTCTTTCTCAACCGATGTTCGTAGCGGAGCAATTCACCGGCACGAAAGGGGAATATGTGCCCATAAAAGAAACGATAAGATCGTTTAAAGAAATTCTAGACGGCAAGCATGACGATAAAGCCGAAAACGATTTCTACATGAAAGGAGCATTGTAAAATACCTGTCCCGTACTAAATTTTTGATTATGGGACATAAAGATAAACATTATTATTTAAAATTTTAGTACCGGGATGTCAAAGCAACTTAAATTAAAAATTGTCACACCAGAACGCCTTATTCTAGAGGAAATGGTTGATCAAGTCAGCTTGCCAACCACTCTGGGGGAAATTACTGTTTTGCCGGAGCATATTCCACTTGTTACCGGTCTTGCCTCTGGGGATGTGGTTGCCTTTGTGAATGGTGAACATGTGCCGATGGCCGTTGTGGGTGGTTTTGTGGAAGTTAAAAAAAACGAAAAGGGTGAAACAGAAGTTGCCGTATTGGCTGACTTTGCCGAGCATGTTTCAGAACTTCACGATGAAAAAATTGAAAAAGCGAAAGCTCGCGCGGAGGAACTGAGAAAATTGATGGAGAATAAAGAACATGTTGATTTTGAGCATTTTGAAGCTGAACTTGAACGTTCTCTCAATCGCATAAAGATTGCCGACAAATGGAGAAACAGAAAATATCGAAAGTAGTATAATATTATTATGAAACTGGAAAGCCCAGAATTTGAAAATAGCGGGGACATTCCTAGCAAATTCACCTGTGACGGAGAGGGAATTAATCCTCCGCTTGTTTTTAGTGATGTCCCGAAAGAAGCAAAAAGTTTGGTTCTCCTAATGGATGACCCAGATGCGCCCTCGGGCACGTGGGACCATTGGGTAATTTTCAATATGCCTCCTGACACAAAAACCATAGAAGAAAATTCTACACCCGCAGGAATTGTAGGCAAAAACACGCGTGGGAATAATAAATACGGTCCTCCATGTCCACCAGATAGGGAACATAGATATTTTTTTAAATTATATGCGCTAGATACAATGCTCACACTCGATACTAATGCCACAAAACAAAATGTCTTAGATGCTATACAAGGACATATTCTTGCTGATGCTGAATTAATGGGAAGATATAATCGAAAATAATACTTGACAAATAGGCATTTATTCCGTTATATTAATTATGGCTCTTTGACGTAGTACAATGCTGAACCCCATCTTAAGATTTAAGGGTTTACGGTTCAATAGGAGGGTGAGATGCTAAAAGGTATATCTTTCTTCATATTTTCGGTGGCCGCGGGATACTGTACCTTTCGGGCGCTTTCTCCCAAGGAAAATGTAGAGTATTTTGCTGGCCTCGCAGTGTTTTACGGTTTGGTTGCGATTCATTTTGCCATCCAAGCCGGCAAGGAAAAATAAGCATATCTATACATGATATAGGGAGCTGGTTAGCAAAAGCGCCAGCTCCTTTTTGTTTTTATATGATAATATACTTATGTTATGTCTAAACCCCCACACCTATTTAAAAACAAAGAATATTCTTCTGTCTCGCAAAACGGACACACTGAAAATAGGTGTGGGGGTAAATTTTACATTGTAGCGACGCCGATTGGGAATATGGGAGATATCACACTCCGAGCCATCGAAACACTAAAAAGTGTCGATTTGATATTGTGTGAGGACACTAGAGTCACAAAGAAACTTTTAGACAAATATGAAATTAATAAACCGACCATGAGTTATCATGCCCAGAGTAAACTCGCTAAAACAGAAAAAATTTTTGAATTATTGGAAGCGGGGAAGAATCTTGCACTGGTTTCCGATGCGGGAACTCCCGGAATTTCTGATCCTGGAGCATTACTCGTATCAAAGATAAAAGAACATCTCAGCCATAGCGTAGATGTGATTCCCATACCGGGAGCGACGGCTATCATCACTGCGTTGTCTGGGTCTGGCCTGCCTATCCATGAGTTTACTTTTCTTGGTTTTTTACCGCATAAAAAAGGTAGAGAGACTTTATTCAAGGAGATACGAGATGCTAAAAGGACCATTGTTTTTTATGAATCCCCACATCGAATTCTAAAAACCTTAGAGGCATTAGTAAAATTTTGTCCGGATAAAAAAGTTTGCATCGCTCGTGAACTTACAAAAATCTATGAAGAATTCAAAACTGGGAACCCAATGGAGGTTCTTGAATTTCTACTAAATAACAAGGAGAAACAAAGAGGAGAATTTACCGTAATCGTTGTCTAAATATCACAACAAATCCTCCGGGTCTACGAATATTTCATAGCCGGGAGGCAGGGCTGACAGTTTATTATATAAATCTTCCTTCATCGTGGAATTTTCTTTAAGCTCTGGCAAGGACCACTCGTTTGGTTCAATCCTGATTAAGGCATTTGTCACGTATTTTCCTTTGTATTTTGCAATAAATCCACTGAAAATTTCGGGCGAATAATTTTTAAAAACCTCGCTGAGGGCCTTGCGTCTTTTTGCGGTTTCTTCCTTGTCGCCAAGGCAGGTGATTTTCATGAATCTCGTAAAAGGAGGATAGTTTAGTGTTTTCCTATTTTCCAATTCGTCACGTACGAAAGGCAATAGATTGCCGGATTTAATCGCTAGAATAGCATCATCTTTTTCATTTTTTGTTTGAATAATAATTTGATCAGAAGTATTTTCAATCATGGAAAATAATATTTGGGTAATTTTTTCGCCCATTTTGTAATTTGGGATACTCCATAGCGAATCGAACGAAGCGATAATCGAAAGCGAAACTTTTTTCTTTATATAGTAAAATACCATTTCCGTTCCGACCAGAATTGATCCCGAATTATTCTCGAATTCATTTATAATTTTTTTTGCGCTTGCTGCCGTCTTGGTGGACTCCTTGTCTAGCTTGAAAACATTTGTTTTGGGAAATAACTTTTTAAGCTCTTCGTAAACCGTATCTGTCCCTATACCTAGAGAAATTAGGTTCCAGCCCCCGCAGGAGGAACAGGCGAGGTCCCCATCAGCCCCCATTTCGCATCTATTACAAGCAAACATTCTTTTTTCCCCTTTGTGTGATGAGTATAAGACAAGAGGAGCACCACATTTTTTACAACCAACTGTCGTACCGCAGTCCCTGCACGCGGTCATCGTTCCCAGTCCTTTTCTTAAGGAAAAAATAAATACATTTTCTTTATTTTCCAATCTTCTTTTAATGGCATTGATGCTGTCGTCCTCCATTATTTTAAATTTTTTTTCGGATTCATTTTTCCTCGCGATGATGTCGATTTCTCCCCCAAAGTCGGTTCTGAAAGACAGGGGATGCAGGGGATTTATATTATCTGTTTCTTGTCTTTTGATGGTTTCGAAACGGAGCATATCGCCAGCCAGAATAAATTTAGCATTTATTTTTGAGGCGTATATTTCAACAAAAGTCCTTAAATCAACATGTGGCCTAGCGATGGTTTTATAGGCGCTGGAGTTTTCATGTTCCATAATTATTGTACCGATGTCATTTTTAGGAATAGCTAAATAGGGGGGAGTACAGAGAATAAATACCGGGTGGAGGGAGGCTAGGATTTTTTCACAAGTGGCGAGGTTTTTTTTAGCACTTATCCCGCTATGCATGGTGAAAGTGAATTGTTCAGTTCCTCGAGATAGAAGTTTAGAAAACTTTTCTATGTCGAATTGGGTTGGCAAAATCATAATAACAGATTTATTTCGAGCAAATGACTCACGAATGTATGTCCTGTATATAGAAACACGATCTTCGGTACGATATTGAAATAATAACTTTTCCGTTTTTAGATTGTTTGCGTTTTCATATTCTTTTTTGTTCTCGTTGTTTTGTTTTTTTATTTTTAAAATTTTTTCATAATTCTCTATAAGGACATTCGGAATAAGCGCCAGAAGACAGCTATTTCTGTTTTGAACAAAATATTTACTGGTATCAAATATACTTTCAAGATATTCTTTTCGAAAAATTGAGCTGCCCTTATTTTCTATAATCTTTTTTAAACCAAAGTTTGCACTTTTTATATTACTTTTTTCGTTTTTGAGTTCTTCAGTAGACGTCACCATTGCCAACACCTTTTTTGATTTTAGCATTACAGAAACAACATCCCCCGGCTCTATGTTTGAGCTAGTGAAATAAGTTAAATCACTCTTTAGGGTGCTTTTTTTAAGTGGTATGACGGATACTATTTTCATTATTTATGTGGCGTTAAGCTCGTAATTATGTATTTCATTCTAGCATAAATATGTGCTATATTGGCCCTATGGGGATATTTTCACGAAAACTTGGGATTGATTTAGGCACGGCGAATACCCTGGTTTTTGTGCCGGGCAAGGGTATCGTTTTGAATGAACCATCTGTGGTGGCTGTGTCCGAACAGGATAATAAAATCCTGGCAATCGGGGTGGAGGCAAAAGAGATGATTGGTAAAACGCCGGACAACATTATTACTTATTGCCCAATGCGTGATGGTGTTATTGCTGACTATCGGGTGACTGAAGCAATGCTCCGTTATTTTATAAATAAAGCGATGGGAAGATTCAATCTTTTTAAACCGGACGTTATGGTCTCTGTGCCTGCCGGAGTTACTTCTACCGAAAGAAGAGCGGTGGTAGAGGCCGCTATTCGGGCTGGAGCCAAAAATGCATACGTAGTCAAGGAGCCGATTTTAGCAGCGATCGGTGCGGGCATTCCTATCTATGAATCAAAGGGTTACATGGTAGTAGATATTGGTGGAGGTACGACAGACGTGGCCGTTATTTCTCTCGGGGGAATTGTGGCTTCAACCTCAGTCAAATATGCCGGGAATAAAATAGATGCTGCTATTGCGGATTATATTAAAAAATCATTCAACCTAGCGATTGGCGACAGAACAGCCGAAGAGGTAAAAATAAAAATTGGAGCAGCGGTGCCACTCGAAGAGGAGCTTCGGGTGACAATAAAAGGAAGAGATTTTATTCAAGGATTACCTAGGTCTGCCCAGATTGGTACGAACGAGATAGTAAAAGCGATTGATGCAGAATTGAAGCAAGTTATAAAAGCGATAAAGGACGTCTTGCAGGAAACACCCCCCGAGCTCGCATCAGATATCATAGACCATGGCATTATAATGACCGGCGGCTCCTCGCAGTTGCGCAATTTCCCTGATTTGGTTTATCGAAAGACCGGAGTGAAAGCAGTTTTAGCGGACGATGCTCTCTTTTGCGTGGTAAAAGGAACGGGTATAGCTCTTGAACATTTAGATGTTTACAAGAAGACCGTTTTGAGTAAGAAATAATGTCTATTTTAAAACATCTAGATAAAAATAATTTGCATCATGCGTATCTGATAGAAGGTATGCGAGAAGCAGTAGTGCCGGAAATTATAAAATTTTGTGAAAGTTTGAATATTAAAACCATCGGTAATCCTGATTTTATTCATCTCACAATAGATAATTTTAAGATTGACGAGGCATTTGAGTTGCGCGCAATGTCAACAAGTAAAAGTTATTCATCCGGGAAAAAGATTTTTACAATTTGTGTGAACACGATATCTCTGGATGCCCAAAATGTCCTGCTGAAAATGTTCGAAGAACCAATAGAGAATACCCACTTTTTTTTAATTGTGCCGGACACGAATGCTTTGTTAAAAACAGTTGTTTCTAGATTCTATTTGATAAAGCCGGATAGGGGAATCGATAATAGTAACCGAAGGGCGGAGGAATTTATCGCTATGTCGTTGCAAAATAGGATTGATTATATTAAAGAATTGCTTGTCGAGCCAGAAGAAGAGGGCGAGGATAATAAAATTACTGCTTTGGACTCTGCGCGCAGTAAAGCATTAAATTTTTTAAATGCGATAGAATTCGCTTTGAACAACAAACTTCTTGACAATACAGAGAACGCGAGTTTTATGAATCATATTTTCAAGGTTCGTGAATTTCTCCGCATGCCGGGTTCGTCTACAAAAAATTTACTGGAATCTGTGGCAATAATTGTGCCGAAAAAATTAACATAAATACCAATATCAGCCATGGCGTATATTGCGCAAATAATAATATGTCAAAATTGTAAAAAGGAGTTCGCCATTGAGCCGGATGATTTTGGATTTTACGAGAAGATTGAATTACCGTTGCCGACTTTTTGTCCAGAATGTCGTTTACAAAGACGCCTTGCTTGGCGGAACGAAAAAGGTCTTCATTATGGTGAATGTGGTTTGTGTATGAAGAAGATTATTTCTATATACAGTGAGGATTACAACAATACAGTATATTGTGATAAATGTTGGTGGAGTGATAATTGGGATGCTGGAGAATATGCTCTTGAACTAGATCTCGATAAGCCGTTCCTGGATCAATTCTTTGAGCTTTTTCATAAAGTGCCCGCACCCAATCTTTTTGCTTTTGGTACTACTATGATTAATTCTCAATACTGCAATTTAGCCAATGATATGAAAAATTGTTACTTACTTCACGATGGAACATATGATGAAAACATATCTTACGGAAGCGGTGCATTTTATTCAAAAGATTCCCGAGATGTCACGATGGTTAGAAAATGCGAACTATGTTACGAAATAGTAACCTGCATAAGTTGTTATCAGACAACATTTTCCCAAAATTGTGAGGATTGTGTAGACGTACATTTTTCACACAGCCTTCGCGGGTGCAATAATTGCTTTGGTTGCGTAAATCTTCATAAGAAAAGTTATTATATTTGGAATGTTCCATATGCAAAAGAAGAATACGAAAATAAATTAAAGTCATTTGGTTTAGATTCATATGAAAATGTAATCTCTTTGAGAAATAAGTCTAAAGATTTCTGGAAAAGTTTCCCAAAAAGATATTATTTCGGGGTTCAAAATTCTAATGTTACCGGTGATTATCTTGAACACTCCAAAAACGCAAAAACTTGTTTTGGCGCGGCAAACCTAGAGGATTCAAAATTTTGTTCTTTTGTGTCGAATGGCCCAGTAAAAAATACTTATGATTTTACTCACTACGGAGACAACATAGAATTAATAAATGAATGTTTACAATCTGGCCGCGGTTTATATAATGTTAAATCTGGCTGGGGCGTATGGAACAATTCAAAAAACGTACATTATAGTATCACAGTACCAGGCGTGTCGGATGTTTTTGGTTGTATTGGTTTAAAAAAGAAGCAATATTGTATATTAAATAAGCAATATACAAAAGAGGAATATGAAAAATTAGTGCCTAAAATTATTAATAATATGAATGAAATGCCCTATGTTGACAAGAAGGGTTGTGTATATAAATATGGTGAATTTTTTCCTATCGAGCTATCTCCGTTTGGTTATAACGAGACCACCGCACAAGAGTATTTTTCTTTGAGCAAAGAGCAAATATTGATAAATGGATATAATTGGAAGGAACCCCAAAAGAGAGATTATGAAATATCAAAAAAAATTAGTGAGCTTCCTGATAGTATTCTCCAAACAACAGATTCAATATTGGGTGAAATAATTGCCTGTGAACATGGCGGAACATGCGATGAAGATTGTGTCACAGCCTTTAAAATTCTTCCTGAAGATTTAACCTTTTATCGAAGGATGAATTTGCCTTTACCAAGGCTATGTCCTAATTGTCGACGTTACCAAAGAGTAAAACAAAGAAATCCATTACAGCTCTGGCATCGAACTTGCATGTGTGCCAGAGAGAATCATGTTCATAAAGGTAAATGTGATGTTGAGTTCGAGACCTCATACTCACCAGATAGGCCAGAGATAATTTATTGCGAAAAGTGCTTTCAGCAAGAAGTTTATTAAATTATTTAGTTGTGATATATTTAGTGTATGCAATACAATTTTTCAAACTTTAGAACAGCATTAAAAAAGGTGGAAGATTTTTTGGGCAAGGAATACAGTCAGCTCAACATAGGACGCGCCTCACCGATGATCCTAGATGGCATAAGTGTAGAATCATATGGTTCGTACGTTCCACTCAAAAATGTTGCTTCTGTGTCTATCGAAGACCCGAAGACTCTTCGCATTGCTCCCTGGGACAAAAGCCAGATTAAGGGTATAGAGAAAGCAATTGTTGGGGCGAATTTGGGCCTATCGGTTGCGACCGATGACCTCGGGATAAGGGTAATTTTTCCACAATTAACTACCGACACAAGAAAAACCCTGGTAAAAGTATTGGGTGAAAAATTGGAAGAACAAAGAATTACCGTGCGCAAGGAACGGGAAATTGTTTTTCGGGATATGGAAGCACAAGAAAAAGAAAAAAAGATGACAGAGGATGAGATGTTCCGCGCCAAAGAGGAACTGCAAAAAATTATTAACGAAACGAATGGCAACCTAGAAGCAATCTTTGAGAAAAAAGAAAAAGAGGTAATGGGTTAATATCATCATGAGCATAATTATTTTCATTCTAGTTTTATTAGTCCTCGTATTGGCTCATGAAGCAGGGCACTTTTTTACGGCTAAAAGTTTTGGTATTCGAGTTGACGAATTTGGTTTCGGTTTTCCTCCGAAATTATTCGGTAAAAAATTCGGAGAGACCGAATATACTATTAATTTATTGCCTCTCGGTGGATTTGTAAAAATCTTTGGAGAAAGCATGGACGAAGCTGATTTTGTAGAAGTCGGCTCCTTGGACAAGGACGTTACCCCGGAGAAAATAGAGCTTGCCAGGAGAAGCATGGTGAACAAACCCAAATGGCAACAGGTCCTAGTGCTCATAGCCGGAATTGCTGCTAATTTTTTACTCGCTTGGCTTTTATTTTCTTTTGGTTTCATGTCCGGATTGCCGACGTCTGTCGGTAGTGAAATATCTGGACAAAAACTTTCGAATATTGGTTTAGTCGTTACTTCGGTAAGGGTTGCTTCTCCTGCAGAAAAGGCTGGTCTAAAAATTGGAGACAAGATTACTAGTGTACGGGTCGGCGAAAACTATACGACCGACGTTAGTCCCGATACGATAATTTCTTCTGTGACCGGAAGCGCCGGAGGGGAGATCGAGATAGGATATACCCGGGGGAAAGATGCACAAATCAGCATTGCAAAAGTTGTCCCTACTGTAGATCCTGCGGATGGAAAGGAAAAAATCGGTATATCTATGGATCAGATAGGGACGGCCAAATTGCCTGTATTTTCTGCTCTTTGGCAAGGAATGCGCCTAAACTGGCTTATGACCAAAAACACCGTCCTCGGGCTTTATACGCTTATAAAAGAGGGTATAAACGGCAAGGGAAACCTTGATTCTATCACTGGGCCAGTCGGTATGGTGGGAATTGTCGGCGATGCCTATAAATTCGGTTTTGTCTATCTCATGTCCTTCGCCGCTCTTATATCGATTAATCTTGCAATTATTAATTTGCTTCCGTTTCCGGCGCTTGATGGGGGACGACTTCTTTTCCTCCTTATCGAAAAAATAAAAGGTTCGCGTATAAATCCTAAAATAGCGAACACAGTGAACGCGATAGGTTTTTATCTTCTTATTGCTCTCATGCTTGTCATTACTTATCACGATGTTATTAAATTGTTCTAATTATGGGCATTAAAAAACTCAAAATCGGAGTACTTTTTGGTGGTAAGTCGGCAGAACACGAAGTTTCAATCAATTCTGCCCGCAACATAATCAAAGCTTTAGATAAAAATAAATATCAAATAGTTTCTATTAAAATAAACAAGGACGGTAAGTTTGATTTTTCTGTTATAAAAAAAGTGGATGTTGTTTTCCCCGTATTACACGGACCGTTCGGCGAAGACGGTAGTATGCAGGGGCTTTTGAAACTCGCGGGTGTGCCGTTTGTCGGCCCGAGTGTGCTCGGTTCAGCCGTCGGAATGGACAAGGAAATTACCAAAAGAGTCCTGAGAGACTCGGGTATGCCTGTTGGAAAATTTATTTCGTTTTATAAAAACGACAAAATAAATTTTACTAAAATAAAAAAGGAACTTGGTCTGCCATTGTTTATAAAGCCAGCCAATATGGGTTCATCGGTGGGCATAAATAAAGCACGCAATGAAAAGGAATTTAAAAAAGCAATTAAGGAAGCATTTAAATATGACACAAAAATTATTATTGAGGAATTTATTGACGGTAGGGAAATCGAGTGCGCCGTGCTAGGCAATGAGCACCCAATGGCATCGGTGCCGGGTGAAATTATCGCGAACCAAGATTTTTATTCCTATGACGCTAAATATGTTGATGCCGGATCGGTGGCCATTATTCCGGCAAAGATTACCCCAAAAACAAAAAAGAAAATCCAAGAATTGGCTATTAATACCTTCCAAGCACTTAATTGCGAAGGCATGAGCAGAGTTGATTTTTTCCTTAAAAAGAATGGCTTGGTGGTGGTCAACGAAATAAACACTATCCCGGGCTTTACTGATATTAGTATGTATCCGAAATTATGGGAGGCCAGCGGTATTCCGGTATCAAAACTTTTAGACAGACTTATCGAACTAGCCATGGAACGTTTCAACAGAGAGAAAAAATTAAAAACTTCCGCTAAGTAAAAAAGTGAAAGAAAATTTGCCCCTTGGATATATTGAAATTTCTAAAAAAAACTTGATTCAGAACATCAAGCAGTTTAAAAAATTAGCCAAAAAGGGAACAAAGTTCTCAGTGGTTATCAAGGGCAATGCTTATGGTCATGGGCAAAATGAAGTAGCCAAAATAGTTGAGCCATACGTTGATTATTTTCAAGTAAATAGTGTTTCAGAGCTTGAGTTGCTAAGAAGGATTAGCAAGAAAAAAACTCTCGTATTGGGCTACGTGCAAAAAGAGGATTTACCTCGGGCCATCAAACACAAATGCATATTGTCTGTTTTTTCGATTGAGCAATTAAAGGAAATAAATATAATTGCGAATAAATTTAATACCAGACAAGAGATACATTTGCCTGTGGACGCATATCTGGGAAGAGAAGGTTTTCTCAGGCAAGAACTTCCTGAAATTTTAAAAGAAATAAAAAAAAGCAAACATGTACGGCTTACTGGAATCTACGCCCACTTTGCAAACATAGAGGACACTCCAGATTTTTCTCACGCCCAAAAGCAAATTAATGAATATAAACAAATGGTTGAGTTGATTTCGAATTACGGTTTTAATAATTACATAACACACATGTCTGCCACTTCCGGTTTATTGGCATATGAAAAAAACGCAGGTATTCATTCGCTAGTTCGCCTGGGAATAGGGACTTATGGATTGTGGCCATCAGAACTCCTTAGAAATGCTTACGAAAAATCTAAATTCAAACTCAAGCCGGTTCTTGCCTGGAAAACAAAAATTGCCCAAATAAAAATTTTACCAAAAGGAAATACTGTTGGCTATGGATTAACCTATAAAACTAAGAAGAAAACAAAAATTGCTGTGATTCCGCAAGGATATGCTGATGGATTTGATAGAGGGTTTTCTAATAATGGGCATGTTTTGATTGATGGCACCCGATGCAAAATTCTAGGAAGAGTGATGATGAATATGATTGTGGTAGATATAAATCATCTCAAGAACGCCAGGCCGGAGGATGAGGTGGTTATTCTGGGACATCAGGGCAATGAGGAAATAACTGCTGAAGAAATGGCAAAACGTATAAATACCGTTAATTATGAAATTACTACCCGCATCAGTTCATTGTTGCCGAGGATTATTAAATAGATTTGGTTTGGGGTTGCTTTTATTGGGTTTTTATACTAATCTATACATATGTCACAAGATAGACTTATAAAACTTGGCTGCGGAACATGTAAGAGAATTAATTACTGGTCCAGTAAAAACAAGAAACTCGTTACTAAAAAAATCGAGCTTAAAAAATATTGTAAATGGTGCAGAAAAATCACCAAGCATAAAGAGGTAAAGAAATAGATTTTTTACTACATTTTTGCTACACTATAAGCGACCAGTAGGTCGTTTTTTAGTATTTTGGGCGATTAGTTAAGCCCCGTCACTCGCGAGTGACGGGGTAGATGGTAGAACAGCGGTCTCCACCCCGTCGTTCGCGAACGACGGGGTCCAAAACCTTATTCATATTTTATGTTTTACACATATATTTTGAAAAGTAGAAAAGATAATAAACTTTACATCGGCTATACTAGTGATCTAAAGAAAAGATTATCTGAACACAAAAATGGAAATGTAGAAAATACTAGTCACAGATTACCTATAGAGCTTGTTTATTACGAATCATATAAAAACATTGATGATGCAAAGGACAGAGAAAAGAGTTTTAAAAAGAGCGGTTCTGTGTATAATGGATTGGTGAAGAGAATTAAGAGAAGTATGGGAGCTTAGTTAAGTGGTATAACTACGGTCTCCAAAACCGTCGTCAGGGGTCCGATTCCCTTAGCTCCCGCAGAGAATGTAATAAAATTTTCAGCAGAAAATTATGCGTGACCGATTCCCTCATCGCCCGCCACAAAGCATTTTGACTTTCTGAAAATTAAGAGTATGGTTTAACTAGAAAAACCTTGTAAAAACAATAACATTGGCCAGGTTGTCTTAAGTGACGGAGGTGGATTATGAGTATCGGAAGGTTTGGAGAACTTGGACTAATCGTTACAAATTCACACCCTACCCTGGGTGCAGAGATTGCGCGCATCCTGGGGGTGGCACCGCTACAAATTGAGTCAAAGGCATTTCCCAACGGGGAAATGGACGTTCGGCGTTTGTGTGATGTCAGTGGTAAGGATATTTGTATCCTGAGCTCGCTTCATGCCGAGTATGACACGACCAAGGAATTAAGGTTGATCGTGAGGTCCATTCGCGGAAGTGCGGCTCGGGTCTTCGGTGTATTTCCCTTCGTGCGCGACGGGAAATCAGACCACGTGAAAAGGTTCGGAGAAACTGTTGCGTACAAGGATACGGCAATGGAAATCTCCAGCTCAGGGTTGGACGTGATTTCCATCTTCGATCAGCACAGTTCTCAGCATCCGAGCTTCTATGATACAACCCATTACCGCCTTCGCACGGTGCATCACGTGTACTTGATGAAGATTCTGATTGAGTACGTCCAGGCACATATCGACGAGTTTGACGGCGTGCTGGCCTTGGACGACGGCGGATTCAAGAGGAACAAAAAGATTGCCGAAATGCTTGGCAAGGATGTTTCCTTTATCATCAAAGAACGAGATCCGACAACCAGGCAAATCAGCATCTCTGCTTCAAGAATTGTTGGCAACGTGGATGGACAGAGAGTCGCGGCATTCGATGACATGTTGCAGGAGGGAGGGACACTGGAGACCGGTGCCAAAATTGCCAAACAAAACGGCGCGAAAGAAATTTCCTTCTTCGTTGTCCACAACGACTTCAGCGGAGCCACCTTCAATCGCATTAACCCTCTACTCGAAGACGGTACGATTGATAAAATCTTCATTCTGGAAACAATTCCGCTTAAGGACCGTGAAAAATGGCACAAAAACCTTGTGACGATAAGTCCTGCTGGGCTTATCGCTCAGGTTATCTCGCGCATCCATATGGAGGACCACATGCGTGGTCTCTTCCTTGAAATCTAGGTAGTCCGAGAGTTCATCAGTTTGCAGGCGTCCTCTGTGCCAAGGGGGCGCCTGTTTTTATTTATATAAAAATTTTTTAATGTTATACTTTAAAAATTATTATGCAAAAAAATTATAAATACCTAGGAGCCATCGGCGTATTCTTTGTTTCTGTTTTGCTAATATCCAATGTCGCTTCGACAAAAATTGTAGATTTAAGGTGGTTTACTTTTGATGGTGGAACCCTGCTTTTTCCACTTTCATATATTTTTGGTGATATTTTGACGGAAGTATATGGTTATAAAAAATCAAGAAACGTAATCTGGCTTGGATTTTTTATGGCGCTTCTTATGTCGATAATTTTTATTATTGTTGGGAAACTTCCATCGGCTACTGGTTGGAACAATCAAGCAGCTTATGATGTTATTTTGGGATTAACGCCGAGAATTGTCCTTGCAAGTTTAACAGCCTATTTCTTTGGTGAGTTTTCAAACTCCTTTGTTTTAGCAAAAATGAAAATATTAACAAAAGGGAAGTGGTTGTGGACTAGAACAATTGGGTCAACTATTGTTGGAGAACTAGCTGACAGTATTTTGTTCGTCACAATCGCTTTTTGGGGGATAATGCCGGGCTCTCTACTCTTGACGGTGATAATCTCTAATTATATTTTCAAAACTGCTATCGAGGTATTGTTTACCCCGGCGACCTACAAGGTTGTCAATTTTCTGAAGAGAAAGGAAAATGAGGATTATTATGATGTAGATACAGATTTCAATCCTTTTTGAACGCACTAAATGCTCTTTGGGGACTATCAAACCACTTAATTTCCTTATCTCTTTTAAACCAGGTCATCTGACGTTTAGCATATTTAAGTGTTTCTCTAATTACCTTTTCTGGTGTCGGTTCCCAATATTCGAAGCCAAATTCCTTTAATCGTTTGTCTGAAATTCTTAAACCTTTTAATTTTTTTATTTCATTTAGCAAGCCATCTTGAAACATTTTTTTGACTCTTTGTTCCACTTTTTTTTCCAACTTATTTGGTGGCAGATATAAACCTATTTTAATAAACTTATATGGCAATTTTTTTTCGACAACCTTTGGCACTTTTCCTATAGCCTTAGCAATTTCGATTGCCCGAATCATCCTAACTTTATTATTTGGGTCAATATTTTTTGCACGACTCTTGTCCAATTTTTGCAATCGCATCACTAATTGACGGCCGTCTAAAAGTGATAATTTCTTCCTCAGTTTTTTATTGGGTAGGACTTCGGGGAAAACCATTCCCATCGTAAGTGCATCGATATAAAACCCAGTGCCCCCACAAATAATCGGTGTTTTGCCCCTTCTAATAATCTCAGCTATAGCGTAGATTGCTTTTTTTTGGTATTCAACAACGGTAAACACCTGTTTTGGATTTGCTACGTCGATCAAGTGATGGGGAATACCCTTCATTTCTTTTCTGGTGATTTTGCCAGTGCCCACATCAAGTCCTTTATAAACTTGTCTTGAATCAGCAGAAATTATCTCCCCATTGATTTTTTTAGCTAGTTTAACTGCTATATTACTTTTTCCGGTGGCTGTTTGGCCTAAAATTACAATTACTTTCTGCATCTATTTTAAAATCCTGATATCTGCACCAATAGAATTTAGGCGTTTCGCGATTTCTTCATAACCACGATTTATCATATATACATTGCGTAATGTTGAAATACCAGGAGCCGCGAGCATAGAAATAAGAATAACCATTGATGGACGAAGCGCTGGTGGACAAACAACCTGGGCGGCCTTGAGTGGGGTTCCTCCTTGAATATAAAGTCGATGCTGGTCGGCAAGGGTGATATTTGCACCTAAACGATTTAGTTCCGTCATATATATCATGCGTACCTCATAGAACCAATCATGAATCATTGTTTCTCCTTTAGCCCTTATCGCGATAGGAACAAAAAAGGGTAGATTGTCGATATTAATTCCAGGATATATATTTGCATGTATCTTGTCTTCTAGCGCCCTCAATTTGCTAGGGAAAATTTCTATGTCAGCGAGCCTGGTGCGGCCGTTATAGGAAAAATATTGTTTTAGAATCTTAAATTTTAAATTCATCCTTTTTAATTTTTCAAGTTCCAAGGAAAGAAAATCAATTGGACACCTCGTAATTATTAGTTTCGAATCTGTAACGATACAAGCAGAAATAAACATCATTGATTCAGTTGGATCTTCACTATTCCAATACTCAACATTTTTATTAATTTCTTTCACACCATGGATTATGAGAGTTGAAGTTCCTACTCCGTCAATTTTTATTCCCAAAGTCTCAAGAAAAAAACAAACTTCCTGAACCATATAGTTATTACTCATAAAGCTTATCGTTGTTGCTCCAGGAATTAGAGCAGCAGCAAATAAAACATTTTCGCAAGCAGTTTCACCGGTCTCATACATAACTATATTTTTTCCAGGCTTAAATTTTTTTGCACTGAGGGAGTAATTTTTCTCATTTGTTTTAATTTTTATTCCCAGTTCCTCGAGTGCATATATATGGGCAGCAATTGTGCGTTTGCCCAAGCTACATCCCTGCGCATGAGGCAAGGAAAACGAAGACAAAAAATGAACTAGCGGTCCCATTAGCATCACAACTGAGCGGGTTTTTATTGCTGATTCAACGTTAATATTCTTTAGGTTAAATTTTTTTGGTGGAGTAATTTTGATTGTATTTTGATCAAGCCACTCTGTTTTGACACCAATGCTTTCCAATATTTCAACCACTCTATTTACCTCTTCAATTCTTGCGATGCCATGAAGGGTCGTTGTGCCACGGTTAAGAAGGGAGGCGCACAAAAGTCCGACAGAACCATTCTTGGAA
>Ga0172379_10004391_pt1 | contig 20905 bp, 17 predicted proteins | sample GrowelOW334metaG_FD_119756 | JGI IMG/M metagenome (GOLD analysis project Ga0172379, IMG submission 119756) | Groundwater microbial communities from an aquifer near a municipal landfill in Southern Ontario, Canada - Groundwater well OW334 metaG | ecosystem: Environmental > Aquatic > Deep...
CCATAGATATAAATTATACATTAAAATATTTATGGAACAAGGGCAAAACCGATCAATAATGCCATTACTGATGATCCTCCATAAGAAATAAACGGTAGGGTTATTCCTGCAACCGGCATAATCCCCATATTCATTCCCAAGTTAACTATAGTTTGAGATACAAAATAAGTTAACATCCCGAGACAGTATAGAAATTTTTTTTGATCTTCCTGCGACTTCTGATAATAAAAGTATATTGTTTTTTTAACCAAATAAATAATGATTACGGTAAAAAAAACTAAAACAAAAAAACCGCCGAAAAAACCAAATTGTTCAATAAGTGAAGCAAAAGCAAAATCAGTAGTATTTTCGGGTAAAAAAAACAGTTTTGATTGTGTTCCCAAACCCAAACCCCGCCCGAAAAACATTCCCGATCCAATCGAAATTACCGATTGGATCATATTATATGCTGAACCTTGAACATCTAGATGAGGGCTGATAAAACTTAAAATTCTTAAGCGCTGATAATCTTTCATCAAAATCCAACCAAAAGGTATGAAAACAAACATTAATCCAACTAAATAACCTAAATATTTCTTTGAAAAAGTTGAGAATATCAAAAGAACAAAAAAAATAAAAAAATAAACCATTGCGTTTCCCAAATCAGGCTGCTTAAAAATAATTATAAAAGGAATCAAAAAATAAAGAATAACTTTAATAAAATTTAGAAATGTATTGCTAAGTAGATTTTTAATTGTTAAGATTTCCGCCAAAAATAAAATAAAAAAAACTTTTAAAAATTCTGATCCTTGAAAATTAAAAAAATAAAAATTTAGCCAACGTTTAGAACCTTTAACTTCAAGACCGACTATAAATGTAATAATTAGGATCGTTACAAAAAACCAATAAAGAAATTTGCTATTAATTCTAAAAAAGTGTGAACCAACCGACTTAATGATAAAATAGCATAAAAAACCGAGAGTTAAAAAAATAAACTGACGGGTAAAAAGGTCTTGACTCAAACCAAATAAGTTAAATAAGCCGAAAACCGAAAGAAAGATCAGTGAGAAAATGATCATTGTTATATTACCTCAGTTTTATCACCAAAGCTGATTTTTTTTGCTAATACCCTTTTGGCGATAAAATCTTTTTCACTCTCGAACTCATCTGATACAACTAATTCTATACTTTCATCTGTCCTTAAATTTTTTAATTTTCTGATTGACTGGATCTCACGGATTAATTCTCTTAGTTTTCCTTCTTTTTCCAACTGCTCCTTAGTAACTTTTACAGTCACCTTAGGATAGTGGAATTTATCGTTGACGGTAATGTTTTTTATATTTAATTCTTTTATCACAACTTCCCAAACTTCATTTGAAATTAATTCTAAATTAGTTGGTAATTCGGTTTTTATGTTCAAATTAGCCAAAGGAATTCTTACCTTAACTCCAGTTATTTTTCTTTCGGCTTGCCCAGCCTCAACTACCTTTCTTGCTGTCTCCATCTCACGCTCTAATTTTTCATTTATCATTTTTAATTTTTCATTTATCTTAGGCCAATAATCTAAATTAACAGATTCCCTGTCCGTTAAATTTGTGTAAATCTCTTCGGCAACAAAGGGCATAAATGGAGAGATTATCACCGATAGGTTAACTAAAATATAGTAGAGAATTTGGTAAAAATTATTTTTATCTTCAATATTATCCGAGTTAACCCAAACCCGGTCTCTGCTTCTTCTAATAAACCATGTTGATAAATCGGAAACAAATTTTTCAATTTCCAGTGCGGCATCTTTTGCGTTAAACTCCTTAAGATTTTTTTTAACTAATTCAACCGTTGAGGCAAATCTTGATAGAATCCATTTATCAAGTACGTTTTTTGATAATAAAAGTGAAGATATTGAATTTTTTTCGGTTTGTTGTTTTCCGATAAAAAATTTAATATCGAACTTTTCTAGATTTGCGTATTCAACAAAAAATTTATAAACGTTCCAGAGCATCAGATAAAACTGACGCCGGACTTCGTCGGCCTTTTTATATCCAAAGAGCATATTGTCAGCCGGATTATGTCGAGCAAACATCCATCTCATTACGTCAACACCGATTTTGTCAGCACCTTCATTAAATTCAATCGCATTTCCCCAGCTTTTATGCATTGGGCGGCCATCTTCGCCAAGTTGGGTACCAAAACCTAATACTCTTTTAAACGGAGGCTCATCCTCAAGAACGGTTGATTCGGCAATTAATGCGTAGAACCAGTTTTTGAACTGTCCTGGAAATGACTCGGTTATAAAATCTGCAGGAAACCATTTTCGCCATTCTTTTTTATCCTTGTTATATAAAGGTTCACCTTTATTTTCCTCGCTTATTGTTGAGTAAGCAACTATTCCAGCATCAAGCCATGGATTTCCAACATCGTCTATCCTCGATACAATTTCGCCGCACTGGCTGCATTTTATTTTTATTTCGTCAATAAATGGTTTATGTGGGGACTTGTTTTCAAATTCTTTCCATCCTGAGACTGATTTTTCTTTAAGAGCTTCTTTGGAACCTACTACTTCAAAATGTCCGCACTTTTTACATTCGTATATGGGAAGAGCTAACCCCCAATATCTATTTTTTTTAGAAATCAACCAATCATGCATATTTTTTAACCAGTCTAGTTCCCTGTCTAGTCCAAATTCCGGCATCCACTTAATCTTCTTAGTTACTTCTACCATTCTTTCTCTTAAGGTTTTATTTTCAAAAGGCCTGTCCATTGCTATATACCATTCATCTTCCACCTTCCATACTAGTTCTGTCTTACATCTCCAACAGGCCGGATAGCGGTGCTTATATTTTTCTACGGCAAATATCCAATTGTGTTTATTTTTATTTTTAGCCTTATACAAATAATCAAGAACGATTTCTGGGTGTTTTTTAGCATTTTTCCCTGCCAAAAAACCCATGTCTTTCATATAATCAGCATTATCTTCAATGACAGGAATCATCGGAAGTCCAAGCTTTTTACCCATCTTAAAGTCCTCAACTCCAGCTGAAACAGCTGTGTGGACCATCCCTGTTCCTTCAGTAGTTGTAATCGGTAAAATCATTTTATCTGTAGCAAAAACTATATGAAATTTATTAGGATTAGCGTCGGCAACTTCTCTAACTTTTGTCAATTCATCAAACGGAGCCTGGTATTTTAACCCAACTAATTCTTTACCTTTTACCGTTTTGATAATTTTTCTGTATTCGCTCTTGAAAACTTTTTCTAACAGTTCTGAGGCAACCCAGTAAAGTTGGCCACTGATACCTTCTACCAAAGAATAATCATAATCGGATTCGACAGCAACACCAATGTTCGCAGGAATTGTCCACGGCGTCGTCGTCCAAACAAGTAAACTCTCATTTTTTCTTCCAACAATAGGAAGTATAAAATATATCGAATCGTGAACTATCTCTTTATAATCTTCTGTTAACATTTCGTGTTGTGAGATGGCTGTTTCGCATCTTGGGCACCAGGGAACTGATTCGTGGCCTTTATATATCCAACCATAGTCGAAACATTTCTTCAAAAAGCGCCAGATCATATAGTTGTTTTCATCGCTCATGGTAAAGTAAGAATTATCCCAATCAGCAAAATATCCTAACCTTTTTGATTGTTCGGTTTGAATTGCGGAAAATTTCAAAACCCGATCTTTACATAGTTGAACAAATTTTGCAATTGAAGCTTTTTTGTCATTGGGAACTAAATTTTCGATATCTTTTTTACTATGTAATCCTAATTCTTTTTCGACTTCAACTTCCACCCATAATCCCTGACAGTCAAAACCGTTTTGAAATCTCTGTTTGTAGCCAAGTAAATTATAAAAGCGCGGCCAGAGATCTTTATAGGTCCGCCCCCAAGCATGATGGACACCCATTGGGTTATTTGCAGTAATAGGACCGTCTAAAAATGAAAAGTATTTTTTAGAATCGTTATTTTTATTCCTATATTTTTTGTCTATTCCCTTTTGGTACCAATGCTTTAACCATTTTTTTTCCATCTCAGGAAAATTTATTTTTGGATCAATAGGCTTGAACATATTTGATTATTATATATCAAATATAAAAAATTAAATATCAAAATGGATTACTTTTTGCGTAGAAATGCCGGAATATCGAATTCTGAGGAGTCATCGTCAATGAATTCTTCTTCATTACTTAGATTTTCTTTTTCATTTTTTTCTTCGGTTTTTTTCGCCATATCGCTTATTTTTTGTGGGGTAGGTTCCTCGTATTCAGGTTTTTTAAAGCGAAAAAGCTTCAAACGGTTATCGTCAAATTTAGTCGCAATAATCGTCACTTTTATTTGATCCATCATTTTTTCATCAATAACTGCGCCAAAAATTATATCTGCGTCTGGGTCAACTGATTTAGCTATGATCGAAGCTGCTTCATCAACTTCGGCCATTGTCATATCTGGTCCACCAACAACATTGAATAAGACCCCCTTCGCTCCTTCAATTGACACGTCTAAGAGTGGCGAAGAGATTGCCTGCTTGATCGCTGCAATTGCACGCTTGTCGCCACTGCCTATTCCTACTCCCATCAAAGCAGTGCCGGATCCTTGCATAATGGTGCGAATATCGGCAAAATCAACGTTAATCAACCCAGGAGTAGTAATTAGTTCAGCAATTCCCTTTACTCCTTGATGCAACACGGCGTCTATTTTTTTAAACGCTTCAAGGATAGGTGTTTTTTTATCAATAATATTTAAAATTCTTTGGTTTGGTACAACAATTAAAGTATCTACTTTTTCCTTAAGACGCATTATCCCTTCGTCTGCCGAAAACTTTCGTTTTGTTCCTTCAAATTCAAAAGGCTTGGTGACAACGGCAATTGTTAAAGCCCCGCTTTCTTTGGCTATTTCAGCTATCACCGGTGTAGCTCCGGTTCCGGTTCCTCCACCCTCTCCGCAAGCAAGAAAAATCATATCTGCGCCAGACAGGTCTTCTTTTAATCGTTCCTTTGATTCTTCCGCCGCCATGCGTCCAACTTCGGGATCGCCACCGCTTCCCAATCCTTTGGTTAAATTTTCACCAATTTGAATTTTAACGGTCGCTTTATTATTAAGAAGAGCTTGAGCGTCAGTATTAATTGTGATGAATTCAACTCCGTTTATGCCCCCCTCAGACACCATAAAAGACAAAGCATTTCCACCACCACCACCAACTCCGATAACTTTTATTCTAGCCGCTTGTCCAGCTCGGGGTTTAATTAACATATTACGGAATAAACTGTTTAAAAAAGTTCTTTAAATTTCCAATCGAATTCCCTAATTTAAAGTCCTTTAATATTTTACCAAAATTTTTTAAGTTATCTTTATCTTCAAAATCATTTTTTATTCCATATAAAAGCAACCCTACTGTTGTTGAGTATTGCGGATCTAATATCTCATCGACTAAGCCGGAGATTTTTTCAGGAAAACCAATTCTGATTGGTAGACCAACCACCCTTTTCCCGGTTTCCAACATTCCAATAGTCAAGGCTCCACCACCGGAAATTACTAAACCTGAGGGAATTTGTTGTCCAAATCCGCTTTTTTCGATTTCTTCAAAGATTAATTTAAAAATTTCTTCTAGCCGCGGAGCAATTATGCCGTCAACAAGTGTTTTCAAGGAAACCTCGGTTAAATTTTCCGGTAAATCAAGTTCATTTAAGTTTATTTGAGGAGTTTTTTTCTTTCCTATTGATGTTGTGCTATTCATATTCAAATTCTTACTTAGAAAAATCTTAATTTTCTCGGCAGAATCTAGAGAAACCCGCAAACCAACCGCAATATCATTTGAAATGTGTCGGGCCCCAATTGGAATTGATGAAGAATACGATAAGGCTCCATCGACGTAAATAGATAGGTCAATTTTTCCTCCACCTATATCTACTAAAACAACGCCTAATTCCTTTTCGGTGTTGGTTAACACTGCTTCAGCTGAGGCTAATCCGGAAAAAACAAAGCCTTGATTCTCGATTCCCAAATCATCTAAAATCCTTTCTTGATTCTTTAAATTAGTGGTTGACGCAGTAATAATATGTGTTTCTACTTCCAGTCGAACACCGCTCATCCCAATTGGATTTTTTATTCCTGATTGACCATCAACGATATAATCTCTTGGAATAACCTCTATGATTCTACGGGTTGAAGAAAGAGAAATTGCTTTTGCCGCCTCAACAACCCTTGCCACATCCTCTTCACTGATTTCTCCTTGGGGGTTAGAAACAGCTACGATTCCATGAGAATTTAGTGAAGAAATATGTGGACCACCAACAGCAATAAAAGCTTTAGCAATTTTGTGACCGGCCATTCTTTCGGCTTTTTCTACACTATCTTCAACAGCTTTTGTCGCTTCCTTTATATCAACGACCAATCCTTTTCTAACACCTCGGGCAAATGTAGTATTAAAACCGATTATTTTTAATTCATTAGTTTCATTTGAGTTCATCCCCACAACAGTTGCGATCTTGGAGCTGCCTATATCTATTCCACAAATTAAAGTGTCTGTCATATTAAAAACTTATGATCGGCTTATCAAATCTCAAATCTATCTTACTGAAATCTTTTCCTTCAATTTTAAACTGCTTTATGATCAGTTCCAACTGATAATCCTGAGCTTCTTTATCTTTACTATTGCTAAAAATAATTTTCTTTGTTCCAATTAAATTAAATACTAACATATCTTGTCCTTTGATATCAATAGTTAATGGATATATATTTATTTGCTTAAGTTTATCGATAAAATATAATGCCTGTTTTATATCCTTATAGTCGACCCAATCACCTATTTCAAAAAAATTACTATTTAATTTTTGATAAAAATTAATTATTGGCAAACTCGGTGTACTGTCTTGTAATTTTTCTAAAATCCTTCCGTCACAGGATAACTTAAAAAAACCGCTATTAATAATTAAAGCGGCGCAAGGTTCATAAAAAGTTACTTTAATTCTTAAAGTATCCGGCCAAACTTTTTCAACAACCGCCCCTCTTAACAAATAATTTTCTTGAATTATTTTTTTAGAAATTTTGCCCTCATCAGCGAATAGCAAACTTTTACTAATTAATTTATCTTTATTAACTAATACGATTTTTTTTTCAGAAATAAGTTGAATATTTTTGATCAAAAAAAAACGGTTAACAAAAAAAATTGCCGTAAATAAAACTAGGCAAAGAATTGAAAAAAACAGAAAAAATTTAATCCTTTTTAAAAATTTCATTAACGAGGTATTTAGAAACATCTTTTTTATAAAATCGTGATAAATTTTTAAAATTTTTTTGATAATAACCAATTTTATTTATCATTTGATCAATTAACCGAAATAATTTTTCACTGGGTGTGATTTGATGGAAAATTTCTCCGCAACCGGCTTTAACAAAAATTTCCGCATGATGTTGTTGTTCACGACCCGAGGACCAAGGAAGCGGGATAAATAATGCCGGTTTGTTGAGGGCTAAAAGTTCAAAAAAAGTATTAGCTCCAGCCCGTCCGATAACTAAATCTGCGTTATTATATATATATCCTATTTGATCGTCAAAGAAGTGTTTGACTAAAAAATACCTTGACTGCAAATCTTTAGAAAGCCTGCCCCTTATGAGTAATAAATCTTCATAATCGTGATACTCTTTAGTATCGCCAACTTGATGCACAACAATATAACTATTTAGCAATTTTGTAATTATCTTTTTTATATGCATATTTATACTATGTGATCCGAGCGAACCGCCGGTTATATAAATTACCGGTCTGTCCTTTTTTATTTTGAAAGGTATATCTATAATTTTAAAGATTGACTTTTTAACAGGATTACCTGAAACGAGAGTTTTGTTTTTAGGAAAATTATTTTTTACTTCATCAAAAGAAACAAAGATTTTTTTGGAAAAAAAACTAATTAAGTTATTCGCTAATCCGGGTTTGATTGTTTGTTCATGGGTGAATACAGGAGTACGAAAAATATAACCCCAGAATACTAAGGGCAGTGCTAAATAACCACCGAATGACATAATAACATTAGGTCGGTATTGATTAATAATAAAGAAAGCTTTCAAAAAACCTATAGGAATTTTTAATATTCCTATTAATGATGAAACTGATATTATCCGTGTTAACCGCCCCGCTTCAAGGGAAACGAAAGTTAGTTTCTTTTTGCTGATCTCTTTATATTCCAAGGACAAGGTTCTTTCTTGGTCAGTCGGATATTTTCGTCCGACAAAAACTATGTCAACGTCTTTCCTTGATTTTTGTATTTCTTCGATTAACGCCAAGGCTGGAGCAAGATGCCCACCGGTGATAAGTAATTTCATATAATTATTATACCTTTACTCGCCTTTCTATATTTAACATAATTCCAAGTAAAGAAAAAGATATTAGTAAATTGCTCCCTCCATAGGACAAAAACGGAAGAGGAACCCCAACGATCGGAAATAAACCTGTCATTCCGGCTAAATTAATAATAAACTGGAGATTAAAAAAGGCAAAAATTCCGATAACTATTAATCTAGAAAGCCTGTCCGGTGCTAATCTAATTAGATGATATGCTTTGTAAATAAAAACAAAATATAAACCGATTAAAATTACTCCCCCGATAAAGCCATATTCTTCCCCGATGATTGCGTAAATTGAATCAGTATGAGCTTCCGGTAAAAATAAATACTTTTGACGGGAAGCGCCAAATCCCCGCCCGAAGAATCCCCCCGATGATAAGGAAATAAAAATTTGATTAATATGGTAAGAAATTCCTAAAGGATCAATCGAAGGATTTAAAAAAGCTAATAAACGGTTAAAGCGATACGGCGATAACTTTATTAAGAAGTACAGACTGACAACCGAGCCTCCAAATATAAATACGAAGTCTTTAAATTTTGCCCCGGAAAAATAATAAATAATTAAACTGATTAAAAAAATAATTATTGCTGTCCCCATATCGGGCTGTAACATGATTAGAAAAATTAAAAAACAAATGAGAGTAATGAAAGGCAAAAACCGGTTTTTTTCTTTTTTTGAAAACCAGGAGGATAAATATATTATTACTGAAAATTTTGCCAGTTCGGTAGGTTGAAGATTAAAAAAACCAAAGTCTATCCATCGTCTCGCACCTCCGATTCTTGAGCCTACTCCAGGAATAAGAACTACCACCAATAAAATAATTGTAAGCACTAATGAAACAAAGGATAAAAAATAAAGATTTTTATAGTCTATAAACAAAAAAACCATCGTTGCTATTAGACCTAAAAAAATCCATATTGCTTGCGACTTCAGATAATGAAAACTGTCTCCAAACTGTTTGGCGCTGTTAATGGCTGAAGCTTCAAAGATAAAAATCAGACCGACCAGGGAAAGAATCAACGGGATTGTTATCAGTGGAACAAAAAATTTATTGCGGATAAATAGTCTTTTAATCATTTAAAAATAATTTCAATAACTTTTTATTATCTTGATTCGGATCAGTAAAAAAATAAGTGACCTGTTTTTTCTTTTCTAATTTTTTTTTAACTTCCGGATGTCTATTCAAGTAATCCTTTAACTTGTTAGCGACAATCTTACCTTCAGAAATTACTTTAACTTTTGTTCCAACAATTTTTTCTATTTCTTCCTTGATAATTTCGTAATGAGTACAAGCAAGCAGTAAAGTATCAATATTTTCTACCTTCAAATCATTAAGGTATTCATCTAAAATCAGGGATAGAATTTTTTTGTTTCGGCCGGAATCTTCAATATACGGGACCAAAAGCGGACACGCTTGCTGAAGAACTTTAGTGTTTGGAAGAACTTTTTTAATCTCGCGGACAAAAGCTCCTGAATTAATCGTTGCCTTGGTGCCGATAACCCCAATGATTCTATCGCCTCTTTCCTTTATTTCCTCAACAACCGGTTTTATAACTCCCAATACTTTTCTGTCAGGAAAAAACTTCGGCAGGTATTCTTGTTGAATCTTATGCAAAGATGTTGCGGTTGAAGTATTACAGGCAATAATAATAAGCTGACAATTTTTTTTAAATAGAAACTCAACTGCTTCTTTTGTAAATTGATATATCGTTTCAGGAGAACGGTTCCCATAGGGAACCCTTGCATTATCACCTAAGTAAACATAATTATATTGAGGCAATTTTTTTAATAAAGCCTTAAGAATTGTCAGCCCACCTAAACCAGAGTCAAAAACCCCGATGTTCATATAAGTTTTTTTGTAATTTTATTAAATTCATCCCCACGGTGAAATTCATTATTGAACATGGCAAAAGAAGTCGCCCCTGGAGAAAAAAGTAAATAGCATTCTTGATTTATTTCTTTAGCTAATCTATACCCTTCAGATACAGCTTGTTCAAGGTTCTCATATGGACCAACTAACTTACCGGAATAATTCTTTTTTAGGACAGGCAAAATTTCATCAGTAAAACTTCCTGCTAAAAGAATAATCTTATCAACCGTGTTTAGTTTTTCGATTAACTGTTCTTTAGGAAGATTTTTAGAATTACCACCTAAAAATAAAATAATTTTCTTATCTTTTAATGATTCAATGGCTTTAATCGTCGCAATCGGTGTCGTTGAAGTTGTGTCGTTAATAAAAGTGACATTGTCTTTTTGACCGACTATTTGTAACCGGTATGGCAGTCCGCCGAATTTTTTAATAATCTCAGTGGCCTTGTTTAGGTCTATCTTTAAAATTTCTGCAACTTTTAAGGCCGCCGCTGCGTTTTCCAGATTATGATCGCCCTTAAGAAAGACAAGTGGATAAGGAAAGTCATTTTTGGAAAAAAAGATACTTGACGAGGCGTAAGAAAATTTTTCAGATTGTCTTAAGCTTTCATTAGCAACTAAATAATTACCTTTTTTTTGATACTGAAAAATTGCCTGTTTATCGTAAAAATAATCTTCTAAATTTTTATAGTAATTAAGATGGTCTGGATAAAAATTAGTGAATACGGCAATATGGGGACTGATTTTTTTTCTATGAAATCCTGAAAGAGCCCAAGAAGACAGTTCAGCCACCAACCAATTATTTTCATCAGCTTCTTTAAGGCAATCAATTGTTGATATACCTGGTAATCCACCGCCCAAACTTACCCGATAGCCTGATTCTTTAAGTAGATTGTAGATTAAATTAGTTGTTGTCGATTTTCCCCTGGTTCCGGTTATCCCGATTACTTTTCCCGGATAATTTTCAACCACAAAGGACTGCTCCATCTCTATTTGAATTCCTTTCTTTTCAGCTTCAATTATTTCAGGGCTTGTCCATAAAACTGAAGGTCCCTTAAAAATAATGTCAGCATTGAAAAAATCTTCAATATTATGTCCGCCTAAATGAAATTGGATATCCAATCCTTTTAATTTATTTATTGATTCAAGTAACTTACTTTCGTCTTTTTTGTCTGTCACGGTCACTTTGGCTCCAAGTTCAGTAAAGAATTTTGCAATCCCAACTCCCCCACCCTGTAACCCCAACCCAACCACAAGAATCTTTTTCCCGGTATATTTATTTTTTAAATTTTGAATTAATTGTTGACTCATTAGTATATTATAGAGTTTCTATTGGCGTAGTTGGTGCGAATTACTTCATAAACGCAATCATCAACCCGAAGATGACAAAGACAATTGAGATCAACCAGAGGCGCATGACGATCTTCGGCTCTTCCCAGCCTTTATGTTGAAGATATAAATGAAATGGGGCGACCGGAAAAATTTTTCGGTGAAAATATTTTTTTCCAACTATTTGAATCAAAGATGAGCCTATTTCCAATATGAATACCCCCCCGATGATAGGTAACGCAAAAGCTTTACCAAGTATTAGTCCGATGACGGCAAAGGTTGCTCCAAACGACAAAGAACCTGTGTCGCCTAGAAAAATTCTTGCTGGATATATATTAAAATACAAAAATGCCATTATTCCGCCGATCCAGGCAGCGATAAACAATGACGTTGGGACATCAAGAATAGATCGGGAAATAACCCAAAAGCCGACTAGAGCAAAAAGCAGAATCCCGCTAGCCAATCCATCCAAACCGTCCGCTATATTTACGGCGTTGGCGAAAGCGACGATTACAAAAGTTGAAAATATTATATAAAAAAAGGAGAAATCAAAAACTCCTAAAAATGGTATGTAAATTATGCTTATCTTTAAACTTGAAAACAATAAAAAAGAAATAATAAAAGCCAATATCAGTTCAATTATAAATTTATGTCTTATCCTTAATCCAAAGAATTGACTTTTTTTAAACGCAAAGATTTTTTTAAAATCATCTAAAAATCCGAGAATTCCAAATGATAAAAAAGTAAAAATTATAATTAATATTTCCGACGAGGCTGAAGGATAATTTGTAAAAATATTCTTTTTAAATATTGAATACATCCAAATAAAAAAGAAAAAAACAAAGACCGTTGTCAAAAGAATAATAATACCGCCACCAATCGGAGTTCCCTGTTTATGTCTGTTAAAACGGTCAAAAATCGGTGTTGGCTTATTTAAGAAATCCTTAGTTTTTTGCTTCTGCCTTTGAAATTTCAATTGATAAAGAAAGTTGATAAAAGGAACGATCAATATTGAATTGAGGATAAAAGAAGCAAAAACTGCAAAAAGGTATGTTGACATAAGCTTATAATTAAAATATCAAGAAAAATAACTTGGGAACAAAAATCATAAAAGCGATTACAAACGACCCAATAGCATAAATTAACATAGCGGCAGCTGAAACATCTTTGGCTATTTTTATATCTTCTCTGATTTTCAAATCTATTGCGTCAGTTGCCTCTTCTAATGCGGTATTAATTGTTTCTATGACTAGCCCAACGGTGATTAAAAAAATAATTAAGAGAAACTCAAAGTATGAAATTTTTAAAAGAAAACCTCCAATTATAGATATTAATGATAAAAATAGATGAATCCGGTAATTTGGTTGAGTTTTTAGTGACCAGACTAAGCCATTAAAAGCATTTTTTAGTGAGATTGTGTGTTTTCTAAACATAGGGTCGGACCTTATCAAAAATACTAATTAGAGTTTCCGCAACTTTTTCTGAATCATGCCTCAAAATACTTCTATACAAACTGTCCGAAGTACTTTTCTCGATTTTTTTAGTATCAACTAAATCTTTCTCGATTATTTTATAACCGTTTTTATTCAAATCATTAATAACCTTAACTTCATTATAGCGCTCATAACTAGATAAAATCTCTTGAATAATTTTTCCGTTATTTATCAATACATAATCAGGTTCTCTCCCAAGATACTTCACAAGATCGCGGACGTGATCTGAAGCTTTATAATTTGTAGTCTGTCCAGATTTTGTCATCATATTCATAATATAAACAATTTTTGCTTTGCTCTTTTTTATAGCTACTTTCACGTCGTCAACCAAAAGAACCGGAATAATGCTTGTATATAGATCGCCCGGACCGATAACAATAAAGTCCGCCTCTAAAATACTTTTTAATGCTTTTGGATTTGCTTTTCCCTTAGGCTCTAAGGAAGCGTTTACTATCCTTGACTTTTCTCCGTGATTTTCATCAATTAATCCCTCGCCGGTTATTTTACTGCCATTTTCATATTGAGCTACAAGGTGTAATTTATTGTGAGTTACCGGTATCACACTGCCTTTTGTTTTTAAAACATAAGAAGCAGTATCAATTGCCTCATCGTATGAACTACTGACCTTCTCTAACGCCGCTAAAAAAATATTGCCGAAGTTATGACCTTTTAAATCTCCCTTTTCAAAACGGTATAAAAAAAGCTTTCTCCAAAGCAAGGGAGCGTCTGAAAGAGCGACCAGACATTGACGGAGATCTCCGGGAGGCAGAATTCCCAGTTGATCCCTTAACCGGCCTGTTGAACCACCGGAATCCATCATTGTTACAACCACGGATAAATCCAAAGGATATTGCTTTAAGCCTGACAGAACGACAAATGTACCGGTCCCACCGCCAATAACAGTAATTTTCTTCATAAATATTAAGATTTTATATTTTCCTTTTCTTCACCATCAATTAAGTAAATTTTATCTTCGACATCATATTTTACCTTTTCACCCGGACCTATCCATGTTTTTTTTCCAATTTTTACTCCCGGAAAAATTGTTGCATTAACTCCGACCTTTGAAAGATTTCCGACTATTACTCCCAATTTATTTTTATTTGTGTCAACCTTTACATCATTAATTTCAGAAAAAACTTTTTCCCCATCAAATTTAAAATTCCCAGTTACCGCCTGGGCTCCGAACATTACGTCATTATCTAAAACCGAGTCACCGACATAATTACGATGGAGAAAAACGTTATTTCCAATGTAAGATCTGGCCACTTCGGAAAATGAACCTATAAGACAATCTTCTCCTATTTGAGTTTCCCTGACCATTGTATAATCGCCAACAATTGAATTATCACCGATATATACAGGACCGACTATCTTTGAAAAGTCACCGATTTTGACATTCTCACCGATAATTACCGGTCCAACTAATAAAGCGTTTTTTGAAATTTCCGAACTTGGGGAGATTCTGCTTTCCTTTATGGTTGATAAAAAATTCTTCATCATTTCTAACACGTGCCAAGGATACTTCAACGCATACCAATAGGATTGATAAACAAAATATGATTGTTTTAAATCGCTTTTTAACAATTTATTTATAGCTGACTCATACAAATCATCTTCTTGGGTTTTTACGGTTTTAAACTGATTTAAAAGAAGATCAATATCGGCAAAAAAATCAAAAACGAGCTTAGTCGTTGAAGATGGAACTTTATCTTTGTCCGGCTTTTCCACGATTTCAATAATTTTTTTAGAATCATCAAATTTAAAATATCCCCCCGGAAAATATTCATTAAATTGTTTACCAACCATTATCAGTTTATTTTCTTGATCTATTAATGAAATAAGCTTTGAAGTAATGGAATAATCGATTAAATCGCTTCCGTTTATGATTAGAACTTCGCCTTTAATGTGGTCTTTAACGGAAAAAACCGCTCCGGCCATTCCTGGATAGTCTTCTTTTTGAATTATTATCTGTAGCGATTTAATATCATCATTATCAACTAGTCGTTTAATAGCTGTAGCATTAGATTTGTTAGCCACTACGGTCAATATTTCTCCATACTTTGCTAACTCTTCTATCTGATGAAGAATTAATGGTTTTCCTAAAAAACTAAAAAAAAGCTTATTTTGGAGCGGCCAAAACCTCGTACTATCGCCTCCTGCTAATATTAATATGTTTTTTATCTTCCGCATAGGTATATTTTATCAAATTAAACCTTTTTTATCTCTCCACCCAACTTTTTTATCTTTTCTACGAAGTCTTCATAGCCACGCTCTAAGATTGAAGCACCGTTAACAATTGATTCGCCATCCGCCAGCAAAGCCGCACAGGCAAGTGCAGCTCCGGCTCTCAGATCAGAAATATTTAAAATTGCATTGTGAAGATCTTCTTCTCCTTGAATTTTAATTGTTTGTTTGTATTCCCTGTCTTTTTCAAAATTGAAATGGTAAAAAAATTCAGGATTTTCTACATTTACATTAACAAAGTCAATTTTTGCTCCCAATTTTTTTAGCTCTTCAACATAGGAAAACCGATTTTCAAAAACCCTTTCATGAATTACTGAGGAACCTTTTGCTTTAAGCATTAATATTGCCCAACTGGGCTGCCAATCCGTCATAAATCCCGGATGGGGCGAAGTTTCGATATTAACCGGCCTTATTCCACCCTTATAATAAAACCTGTACTTATAATTTGATATTTCCTCCACACCCGCGCCAGCTTCTTTCATAATTTCTAAAAATGAAGAAACTAGATTTTCCGCGATTGGACCGATTATGACATCTCCACCGCTTGCAACCGTCAATGTTGCGTAAGTCACCAGTTCATTTCTATCAGTCATTATCGTAAATGGTTCTTTTTGTTTAAGTTCGATACTTTTACTGACAATAATTTTATTTATTTCTTTCGAGACATTGGCACCAGCGGAATTTAAATACAAAATTAGATCATCAATCTCAGGTTCATTGGCAACATTGTCTATTTCGACCTTTCCTTCAGTCATAAGTCCAACCATCATCAGCAGTTCAGTCCCTGTGTGGCTGGGTTTTTCAAAGCGGTATTTACCGTCTGGTTTTTTACTGATTTTTGCATGGTAATAGCCCGTGTCCGGATCATAGTCAACTTTAATTCCAAGGGCAACCAATCCTTTAACTATCCTGTCAATCGGGCGTGCGCCGATTCGGCATCCCCCAGGATTTGGAACAAAGCATTCGCCAAAACGACTAAGAAGAGGCGCAAAAAGCATAAAAGAAACTCTTATTTTAGAACCATATTGCAGTTCAACGCGATTATTTTTTAAATTATTACTATTAATTTTTAGAGTGTTTTTTTCAATAAAATCAGCTTTTACTCCAAGCGACTTTATTAATTCGATCAAATCTAAAACGTCATTAATCCTGGGAATGTTTTTTAAAATCACGTCACCTTTGAACATCAATGCAGCAATGATTGTCTTTAAAGCAACGTTTTTGGCGCCTGATAAAATAATCTCACCTTTGAGTGGTTTACCACCTTTAATTAGGTATGAATCAGCCATAAAATAATTAAATGATTATAACTTCCTCTTCTAATTTTACTCCAAACTTTTGTCTAACTTTCTCTTTTATTATCTTAACTAATTTTAATAAATCTTTTGATTGCCCTTTTCCCCTATTGATGATGAAGTTGGCATGAATCTGGGAAACAAAAAAATCTCCAACTGCAAATCCTTTTAGTCCGGCCTGATCAATCATCTGTCCGGCCGATTTTCCGTTGACGTTTTTAAAAAAACATCCGGAAGTTTTTTCACCCATTGGCTGAGTTTTTTTCCGGTATTCAAAAGCTATTTCTGCCCTACTTTTAAGTATTTGAGGATCGACCTTCTTCAGCAGAAAAACAGCTTCAAGTAAAATTTCTTTCGTTTTTTGCAAGATACTATAATCATAGGCAAACTTAAAATAGTCTTTATCAACTTTTTTATCTTGTCCACGATCGTCGATAAGATAAGCGTATTCTAGGTTTTCCCCGAAGTAACTGACCGGTTTTGTCCATTTGGAATTCATATAAACAGCTCCGCCGACCGTACCTGGTAAACCTTTATGATACTCAAAACCTTGAAATCCCTTGTTAACAGTGTCGTTTACTAATAACGAAACCGCATAACCGGAAGACACCGAAATAAGAACATCTTTATCGGTTTCTCTAAGTATTTTTAGTTGTTTGTAACTATTTTTTAATATTAATCCATCAATTTTATCTTTAATAATCGCCAAATTTGAACCACCGGCTAAAATAAATAAAGGTAATTTATTTTTCAAAGAAAATATTTTCCCTTCAATTAAATCTTCACGATTTTTTGCTTCTAAAAAATATTCCGCTATCGTTGAAGTTTTTAAAGTATTAAATTGAACCAAATCCTTGTTTTTCTCAATGTATAATTTATTATTTGATATTTGTAATTCATTTGTTATTTGTGATTTGTTATTTATTATTTTTATAATTGCGTCCTTAAGCTTGTATACATCCCCTGCCCCCATCGTAAAAATAACATCCCCGTCTTTTATATTTTTTTCCAGTTCATTAATTAATTGACTGTTGGATTGAACATAGCGAAGATTATTTTTCCCTTTGACTATATCTTGCGAACTAACTTTATATTGACCAACTTTTTCCCTGGCTGAAGCAAATATCGGAAGCACCAAACTAATGTCAGACAACGATAAACTTTCTCCAAATTCCCTCAGCAAATTACTCGTTCTTGAATAAGTATGAGGTTGAAAAATAACTATAATTCTTCTATTTTTAAATCGCGATTTTGCGCCGTTTATAGTTGCGGCAATTTCAGCCGGATGATGGGCATAATCATCAAACAAATAAATATTATTTTTAAAATAAACTTTTTCAAATCGCCTTTCTGCTCCGGTAAAACCAGCAGCTGCCTTTTTAATTTCCTGGTATTTAAATCCTAATTCAAGTAATTGAACAATCACAGCGGTTGCATTGGAAATATTATGTTTACCAAAAAGAGAGATTTTAAACTTACCAATATTCTTTATTTCAAATGAACTTTCATTCTCGTTTATTTTTACGTTAACTATTTGATATTTTGCTTTTTTAGACTCGCCATAGGTAATGGCCTTCGATGTATCAATACATCGAAGTAATTTTTTGTCGTCAATATTAGCAATAAGTTTTTTGTTACCAAAAAACTTTATAAAGGCTTTTTTTGTGTCTTCAATGTCTTTATAAACATCAGGATGATCAAAATCAACGTTGGTAGCAATAATATAATTTGGATTTAATAAATTAAACTTGGGTGTTTTGTCAACCGGAGGATTAACCCCATATTCATCAGCCTCAGCAACAAAATATTTTTTGTCTTGAAAATTCCCCCCTTGATATCCTGTGAAAAAAGGTACTCCGACTAAATAACTTGGATGTTGTTTTAATTTATTTAGGGCATAAACCAATAATGACGAAGTAGTTGTTTTCCCATGACAACCGCAGACGGCGATTTTAGTCTCAAACTGATCCATCAGTTCTCCTAAAAGTTTCGCTTGGGAGATGATATTTATTTTTCTTTTTACCGCTTCGATAATTAATAGATTATTAGTTCCACCGTGAGCGGCTGAATAAACAATTAAGTCAGTTTGTTTCGGCAGCTTATCAAAATCAAACCCAACCGTCCAGCCGATCTTATTATCTTTAAGTAATTTATCGGTGATAAACTCCTCCTCAATGTCACATCCTGTGACGTTTTTGCCCATTTTTTTTAGGATGACCGCGAGATTGGCCATTGCTACTCCCTTTATCCCCAAAAAAAATATGTTTTTAGCTTGTTCTAACATAATAATTTATATAATTATACACTCTTAACAACGAAACTCATCATCTCCCCATAGTCCTTTTTCTTATCTCTTCTGAAAGAAAAAAAGCGCTTGTTATCACAGCGGGTGCAAAATGGAAAATGATCAATGTTTTTTTCCGGAACTCCCAATTCCTTAATCTGAAGATAGTTCAAAAGGGCTAAATTTAGATGCAGCTTGCCGCTGTGGCGGTGAAAGATCTTATCGGCGTAACTTTCAAACTCTTCAATAAACTGATAATATCTTTCATCTTCAACATCATAGCAACACTGTCCAATTGAGGGACCGATTGCAACGAATATATCTTCTTTTTTTCCACCTAATTCAATAATTTTTTTTACCATTTTTTGACCTAATCTTTTTACACTTCCCCTCCAGCCTTGATGGGAAATTCCGATCAAACCCTGTTTTTTTTCAACAAAAATCAGAGGTGAACAATCGGCAGTAATAACTGTTAAAACTGAATTTATATCATTGGAAATAACTCCGTCGGTCTCTGAAATTCTTTGCAAGTTGTCAAGAGAATTTGAGTTAAAAACCGACACGTTAGTCGAATGGATCTGTTCGGGGATGACGATTGTTTTAAAGTTAGAAATATTTGTTTGAGCAAAATTAAAAATATTTTCTGTCTTTCTTCCATCACCTAAAAACTTTGTCCCAAACCCGCCAAAAAATTTATCATCGTTAATTAGCGTTGAGTAAAATATTTTAAGACTAGAATCGTAAAGAATCATAATTTTAGTGCTTTTTCAACTGCCTCATACTCGTCCCACGGCTCTTCCGTCTTTCCCCGGCATAAGCTCTTTTCGTGGGCCTTCCCAGTTAAAACAACGACGTCGCCGGTTTTTGCAATTTTAATGGCCTGATTAATTGCTTCCTGACGATCAACAATAATTTTATAGTCTTTATTTTTAACACCCAAACCTATTTCTTCGCATATCTTTTTTAAATCTTCAGTCCGGTAATCCTCTTCAGTTAAAAAAATAATATCGGAATATTTTGCTGAAGCTTCGCCCATTAACGGTCTTTTAGTAAAATCACGAAGTCCGGCGGAACCAAAGACATGGATAAGCCGTCCTCCTTTTTTTAAAAAAAGTTTTCTAACTGCGGGAAGTAATTGCAATAATGCATTTGGAGTGTGAGCAAAATCAATTATTACTTTGAAATACTTATCGTAAACTAGGTCTAATCGGCCTTTCGGAAGTTCAAACGTCTTCATCGATTTTAATATTTCCTGATCTGATATTCCTAATTGTTTGCAAACCATATAGGCTGATGAATAGTTACTCTTATTAAATAATGTTAAATTTGGAATCTGATTGACAATATTTGCTATTTTGTCTGTATTTTTTATTCCGACTTTAGCTATTTCTAATAATTTTAATTTCGTCTTAGAGTATTCTTCATAATTTTTATGGTAATCAAGGTGTTCATGGGTAATATTCGTGATTATTCCCACTTCGTAATTAATTCCCCAAACTCTATTTTGATCCAATGCGTGTGAGGTCGTTTCCAAAACAAAATATTCGTCGTGATTTTCAGCCGATTGTTTTAAAAGTCTTTGCAGAGCAAACGAACTTGGAGTCGTAACATGGAAACCGATGTCAGATTCTTGTCCTCCGATTGAAGCGAAGATTGAAGATACAAAAGAAACTTTTTTACCGGCGGTCTTTAGTATATGGGCAATTAAGTGTGTCGTTGTCGTCTTACCGTCCGTACCGGTAACTCCAATCACCTTGAGTTTTCTACTTGGAAAGCCATAGAAAATATTAGCCAAAATTGCTTGAAACAAATGATAGATATTTTTTAATTTTTGAAACATATTATCGGCTTGGACTTATATTATAATATACTATAAGTTGTTTAGCGATCTCAAAAAATAAAGGTGCAGCTGTTTCTGATCCCCATTGAGATGATTTAGGTTCATAAAGAACAACAAAGGTTAAAAATTTAGGATCATTTGCCGGTGCAAACCCGATAAAAGATGCAATTGTCTTTGAGGCATCATATATTCCCTTTATCGGCACCTGAGCTGTCCCCGTTTTTCCTCCAA
>Ga0172379_10004392_pt1 | contig 20902 bp, 10 predicted proteins | sample GrowelOW334metaG_FD_119756 | JGI IMG/M metagenome (GOLD analysis project Ga0172379, IMG submission 119756) | Groundwater microbial communities from an aquifer near a municipal landfill in Southern Ontario, Canada - Groundwater well OW334 metaG | ecosystem: Environmental > Aquatic > Deep...
GTTTTGGTAATTTCCAGAGCTTTAAATTATGGTTTTAATAATCCAATGCGTGAAATTTTATATATTCCAACAATCAAGGATATTCAGTTTAAATCTAAGTCATGGATTGACTCATTTGGACGCACAATTTCAAAATCATCAGGGGCTACAATAAATTTATTAACGGCTTTTCAGAGTGCTGGTTTACAGACCGCTTTTATGTTTGTATTTATTACATCTGTTTCATCAATATGGCTTGTGATTGCATATATGATGGGTAGAAAATATGTTAAAACTGTTGAAAATAATGAAGTCATTGGTATAAATAATAATGGCAATAACATTTAAAAAGTGGTATCTAAAAAATTGCTGCAATTTTTACATTTCTATATAATAGAAAAAAATTATTGATGTAAGTTATTTGTTCTAAAAAAGATCGGTGGAAGTATGGATAGAAAAGATCAAGTAGACGCTAGTCAGGTTGCTGGTGAAGTAGGGGTAAATGAGCACGATATTAGGCTTGCCAAAGTTAAAGAGATGATTGCAAATGGCAAAAATCCATGGCCAGCGTTTAAACCTGTGAGTATGACTACGCAACAAGCGATTTCTGAATTCGAAAAAGATCCTCTTTCTCCCAAAGTTAGTACAGTTGCAGGTCGGTTGATAAGGCTCAGAGATCACGGAAAAACTTTTTTTGGACATATTCAAGACCGTGCAGGTATTTTGCAAATTTACATCAAAAAAGATGAGGTTGGTGAAGAATCATTTGAAAACTTTAAAAAATTTGTTGACGTTGGTGATATCATTTGGCTATCAGGGCTGATATTTACAACAAAAACAGGTGAAATTACTTTAAAAGTTTCAGCAGTCGATTTGATTAGTAAATGTCTACATCCACTTCCAGAAAAATTTCATGGATTAACAGATACCGAACAACGTTATCGTCAGCGTTATCTTGATTTGATAAGTAATCCTGAAAGTAGAGAAAAATTTAAAAAGCGTTCAGGCGTTGTTCAGGCTATAAGAACTTTTTTACAAAATGCCGATTTCATGGAAGTTGAAACCCCAATGTTGCACTCCATTCCCGGTGGTGCCGCAGCAAAGCCATTTATTACTCACCATAATGCATATGATATGGATTTGTTTTTACGCATAGCGCCCGAACTTTTCTTAAAGCGTCTTGTAATTGGTGGTTTTGAAAGAGTATTTGAAATCAACAGAAATTTTAGAAATGAAGGTGTTTCCACTAGGCACAATCCTGAATTTACTACACTTGAATTTTATATGGCGCATGGTGATTACACAGCCGGAATGGAATTAACTGAACAACTCATAAACTATGTCGTAAATAAAAACTTTCCATCACCAAAAATTATGTTTCAAGATAATATTCTTGATTTTACACCACCGTTCAGGCGTTTGACTATGGAAGATTCTTTGATTCAGATTGGTGGCCTAACTAAAGAGCAGATAAGCGAAAAAAATATAGATAATCTTATTACCGAAAATAAAATAGAGATATCTTTGAAAGCTCCTTATGGTTCAAAAATATTTATGTTGTTTGAACATTTTGTTGAAGGGAAGATTGTTCAACCAACCTTTATTATTGGTTATCCAATCGAAACATCTCCACTAGCCAAGCGCGATGAAAATAATTCCAATGTTGCCGCTCGATTTGAACTTTTTGCAAGTGGCATGGAGCTTGCAAATGGCTTTACAGAATTAAATGATCCATTTGATCAAGCTGAACGATTCAAAGGTCAAGTTGAAGCCAGAAAATTGGGTGATCAGGAAGCACATCACTATGATGCGGACTATGTTTTTGCACTTGAACATGCGCTTGCTCCAACTGTTGGCGTCGGAATTGGTATTGATCGATTGGTTATGTTTTTGACTAATACGGGTTCAATTAAAGACGTTATTCTTTTTCCTACGCTCAAACACGTAAAATAAAAAGATGCCTGAATTTATTCGAGGCCTAAAATTTTTATGGAAAATAAAAGAATCGGATCAGGCTGAAGTTCAAAAAATAGCACATGCAAATAGCCTTAGCTTTCCAGTTGCTCAAGCGCTTTATAATCGCGGTTATTTAAATACGGACCAGGCCCAAAATTTTCTTTTTAGTTCGTTTGAGAAAGATGTCAGCCATCCATCAAAATTTAAAGGTATGCAATTAGCGGTTGCACGAATTTTATGTGCAATTGAAAAGAATGAAAAGATTTTGATTTTTGGAGATTATGATGTTGATGGAATAACGTCAACATCACTGCTTCTTGCAGCACTAATTCCATTTGATGCTCAAATTAATTATTTTCTTCCAATGCGCAGTGATGGGTATGGTTTATCCACAACTGCTGTGCAAAGGGCATTTGATGCCGGGTATAAACTTATAATAACGGTAGACAATGGAATTACTGCTTTTGATGCTGCACAAAAAGCTGAACAACTTGGATTAGATTTAATTATTACGGATCATCATAGGCCTCATGATAAATTGCCTCATGCTGTTGCAATTATTAATCCTAACCAAAATGATTGCGAATATCCATTTAAAGAATTTGCCGGTGTAGGCGTTATTTTTAAGTTAATAAGTTTGATATATGAACATAAAAATTTGGAGCTGCCTGACAAAATTTATGAACTTCTAACACTTGGAACAATAGCCGATGTAACGCCGCTTGTGGGTGAAAATAGATTTTGGGTAAAATATGGATTGGGAAAAGTTAATAAGAGACGTAGCATTGCATTTGAAGTTTTGCGCAAAAATGCAAGCCTGAATAAATCAATGTTTAATTCTCTTGATATTGGTTTTATGATAGCCCCTCAACTTAATGCTCTTGGTCGTCTGAGTAATCCACGCCAAGCCGTAAGATTTTTGATAAGTTCAGACTCCGACGAGGTTGAAAGAATCGGCCAAATTTTAAAAGAGGTTAACGAGGCTCGTAAAAAAGTTGATCGTCAAATTTATGAAGAAGTTGAGTACACAATTCAAAATAAGTCGATTAATTTATCTCAAGAAAATTTAATTTTGGCTGCAAGCCGCGACTGGCCTGCCGGAATAATTGGCTTGGTTGCCGGCAAGTTGGCACAAAATTATGGGAAGCCTGCAATTTTGCTTCATATCGACAAAAATGGCAATGCGGCAGGTTCATGCAGATCTGTTCCTGAAATTAATATTTTTGACGTTCTACAGAGTTGCAAAGATTTATTAATAAGTTTTGGGGGACACTCTTTTGCAGCAGGTATTAAAATAAAACAAGAGAATCTTCCAATATTTAAAGAGAGATTTGAAGAGATAATATTAAAAACAGTTGCAGTTGATCAACTTGTTCCCAAGCTTGAAATTGATGGCACCGTGCAACTCCCTGAATTAAACAAAAAACTTATTTCAGATCTTGAACAGCTTGAACCGTTTGGAAATCAAAATCCGCAGCCACTTTTTTTAATTAAAAATGTTTCTCAACTTAAACCACCAATGCTATTAAAAGATTTACATGTTAAATGCACAGTTTTTGCCGACGGTGTTATCAAGCCGGTTATCTTTTTTAATCGCCCCGAACTTTTTAATATCTTGTCATCTTTGGAAGATAAGCCATTCAATATTGCGGGTTATGTAATGAAAAATGAGTGGGAAGGCGTTGTTCAGATCGAACTCCAGGGCTTGGACGTGCAAATAAATCAATAATGTCCAGCTATTATTAACGCTAACTCGATAATTCAATACTCACTGAAAACAGTGACTGAGATGTATTTTGGATATATCTACAGAAACCTCAAGTGAGTATGGTGTCATCCTGCCCGTCCGGCGTAGCTTACGAGAATTCATTTCTTAGCTGTCCTAAGTGTTTTTGTAAGCCTTGATTGCTCGCGAGAATGGCTTCTGATAGGCGTTGTGTCATCCTGAACTTGTTTCAGGATCCATGGATTAGTTGCTCCTATTACCAAATTGCAGAAAATTGGAATAATTTTATCCACTTTTTCAAATTGCTTGCAAAAATTACCAATTTTATAAAAAAATGATTGTTACCGGACATGACAAGCACTACAACCGTTTTTTGGTATTTTAGTTTTTAGGAAGAAGGGTCGTTTGATGAGGTATTTTAAAGGGTTAATTTGTAGCCTTTTGATGGCAAGCATTTTTACGTTTGTCCATGGGATAAAGCAGCAAATGAGTGAGCGAAATCTTGAATTATACAAAATGCAAGAAGGCTTTTTTAAGCAGGCAATAGACGCTCGTAATTTCAGATCGGTGTGTGGAACTCTTGACCAATTTGTTGGATCAAATTTTTTTGCGCCTCTCTTAGATCTTTTCAAAAGTACGGTTGATATTAATGCAAAAGATGATTACGGCAGAACCGTGTTTTATTATTTTAGAACACCCGCTCTAGGTACAGCCTTGGTTGATTGTGTAAAGGCACATGATGGAAATCCATCGGACTTTATAAATGCACAAGATATACATGGGCATACCCCATTAATTGCAGCATCAAGTGACGGCAGGCATGAAGCAATAAAATTTTTGTTGGACAATGGTGCCGATATTAACGTAAAGGATAATGAGGGTGAAACGATTTTTTATCATATTCACGATATTAAGACTGGCCAAATTCTGGTTGATTGGATGACTCCCCATGATACACAGCCCGCGTCTTTGATAAATGAACATAGCAAAAGAGGATATACTGCTTTAACCAGGTTTGCAGAAAGTAGGCCTGAAATAGCAGATTTTTTGCTAGCCAATGGAGCAGATGTCAACTTACAAGACAAAGATGGCAATACTCAATTAATTACGGCAGCGAATAACGGATGGTCTAATGCCGTGACATTTTTACTCAACCATAATACCAATATCAATGCCAAGGATAAAGATGGCAAAACAATTTTTCATCGACTTACCCGTCCATGTCCAGCATTGATAGATTGGATAAAAATAAATCAAAATGAAAAATTATTAGATTACATAAATGCTCGGGACAACGATGGAAACACTCCGCTAATACTTATGACAAAATGCAATTGCCATCCAGAAATTAAAAAAGAAGTTGTAATTTTTTTACTGGATCATGGAGCTGATATTGGTAAGAAAGACAAGACGGGCAAAATACTTTTTCACTATATTAATGGTAGCGATACAGATGTCTTCGGCGTAGCTTTGATTGAATGGCTTAATAAAAACAATCCAACCAAAATCGTAGATTATGTAAATACTTCCGACAATGATGGAAATACTCCCTTATCCGTTAGAAGAATGAGAATGGATGGTAAGGCGATGACCTTTTTATTGGCTTGCACAGAATACTCTCGGGTTTCCAAGTTCGGAGATGAATGGGCCAAATTATTGTCGAAAGCACCAGTAAAGAAAGAACAGCTAAAAGAATACAGCTTTTATGAGGACAAAATTAAAACCCAAATACAAAGTCATTCATTCTCGCTTGTATTTAAAACGCTTAAAGAGTTAAAGGGATCTATTTTTTTTGAACCTATTTTAGATTTTATCAAAAGGATTATTGATATTAACGCAAAGAGTGATGATGGAACGACTCCTTTAATCGCCGCAGCACATAACGGAATTAACGAAGCAGTAGAATTTTTAGTAAACAGAGGTGCAGATGTTAATGCACAAAATAATGATGGCTGGACCCCATTACTGGCTGCAGCAATTGCAAAAATGCCTGTGGTGATAAAATTTTTATTGGATCATGGCGCTGATATTAACGCAAAAGGCGAAAATGAGACAACAGTATTTTTTTATATTAAAACCAAGGGCTCTGCAACAGTTCTGATTGATTGGATAAAAGAAAAAGATCCATCCAAAATTGTAGATTATGTAAACGCAAGAGATCTTGATGGTAATACTCCATTAATCTTCGCAGCATCGAGTGGCGATGTGGAGGAAGAAGCAATTAAGGTTTTATTGGACAATGGTGCAGATATTAATGCAAAGAACAGATCAGGCAGAACTGCTTTTCACTATGCTAAAAATACATCGTTTTGGATTGAAGCGATTAAAAAAAGTAATATTTTGCAAAATGCATCATCAATAGATGAATACAATAGAACACCTTTTTATTGTGCCCTTGAGGATGATAAATCATTACTTGCTGATGCATTTGAGAAAGAAAATGCTCCATTATTTGGAAGAAATAGAGAAGGACAGCTAGTATTTCCATTTTCTACTGGTAATCCCAAAATTTTGGTTAGAGCTTTATTTGAGGCAGAAAGAAGAATATCTGAAATGGATGCATTAACTCAAAAACGTATTTTGGGGGAGATTCTCTTGCCATCTATGTTATTCCAACGTTCATCATGCCTTCCACTCATTGCTCAGGCAAAAAAAATGGAAGTAACCTCAAGATTATGTAGTCAGTTTATGCCAAAACGGATAGCACAATTTTTTATGGAAGCACCCGCAATAAGCCCAATCCACTCACATCACTTAGCTATTTTTATCGACAAGGATGGTGAATTCGATGGCGCAAGGGCTGTAAGTATCGATTTGGCAAAGGTGCTAGAAAAGGAATCGGTACCGTGTCTAATTGTGGGAGACCACTTACTGAGAAATGCGTGCAAAATTCTCGAGGGGAAAAAAGTAGCTTTCGAAAATAAATTCTACTTTTTTGTATCAGATCATGCGGAAGCCAATTTCTCCGCATACCTTATTATTCCTAAAAAATATCTAAAAATTTATGCTCCTGAAATAACTGTTGATCTTGAAAATTTATCATGGCTAGCATCTCTGGGATTTTTGCCAAATGTATTGGAATGCAAAGAATTCAAGGAAATTGCTTTTGATAAAATACATGATTATCGAGATCTTTCATGGGATAAGTTTGGTAATAAAACTGTTAACGTGATTAAAGAGGTGTTATTAGATGCTCAGGAACGTGGTCGTATAGTATATGTACAAGGACATGGCTGGAGCTATCTTCGACAAAAATTTTCTGAACATGATGCAATTGCTGTAAATCTGCCATTGGACTCATTTGTCCATTTGATTAAGGTCTTAGAGGACCGAGGAACAATATTTACACACGTTTTGACTTGCCTTCTGGGAGCGGACAACTTGAATGTACTCGAAAAATTCATGGCTCGTGATTTGTTTAATACATCAGTTGCCAAAATAATTAATTTGCACCACAAAACGTCTGAAAAGGGACAGGCTGCGCGAGAAAAAATATTTAAAAAAAACAGTAATAAAATGTTCTTATCGATTGCATCAACGGCAGATATATCAACTAGCGGAGGGGTTGATGTAGATTGTTTTTTCCCTGCAATTGATACTTTCTTTGGATTATTGAAATCAGAAGCTGTAAAGGATGTGATGCCAAATATCTACATATGGCTTAACAGAATGTTTAGAACCGTTGGCGTCACAAAAGATCTTGTAAATTATCCTCAAGTTAGAATCCCTGGAAATGATACTCAATTTTATCTCACTGATATTCACGGGGATTTACAGATTATCAACAGGTTAAGTGCCGTGCAAGACCGCTTATCAGTAACAGAAAGAGGGGAAAAGATTCTAGCTAAAGAAATCCCAAGCGATATTAGAGTTCTTGATAAGAATATCTTGGTTACATATGTTGATAAAGTCATTAATAAAATAATAATTGAAGGAAGGCTTCCAGTGATACTTGCCATGGGTACAAATGAATATTTTCGTTCATTCAGAGAAATTGAGATAAGGATGCCTGACGTCGATTTTTTCACCTTTGGATATAACTGTTTTTACAAGGGTGAGTTCGGTGAAGAGATGGGACACAGAGAAACATACTTGATTGAAACGCTTTGCTTTAATAAAGCAGATATTTTTGAGGACATCGCATTACCCCAAGAGCTGCAAGGTCAAACAACTCAAATCCTTTACAATGTCCTAATTAAACGTGGGCTAGAAGGATCGGCATATGTTGTGTTTTCGTTAAATCAAGATCCTGAAGCTGATATTTTTAGGATAACAGAAAAACATATTGTAAAAAAATTTAAAGCAGACGAACAACTCAAAATTCGTACAGAAATTAACGCAATTCGAGCAGGGCAAGAGCTTTCATTTGATGCTTCTGAGCTTCAATTAGTCACAAAACCTAACACATTTATAAGACAATATAAGGGAGCTTTGGCTACAGTTTTACCAGATACAATTAAAAGTTTTTTGATTAAAAGTGTCATAATGGGTGGTAAGAATTCGGAGAAATTGTTGCACCTGTATTTGAAATTGCTTGAAAATGAAAAAATTCGCCCTCACATAGAAAAATTATTTGAATTTGTTGTAGAAAAATACAAAGAAATTTCAGCATGGACACGATTCGAAAAAATGAAAATGGTTGTTTTTAGTTTTCCAGAAAAAAGTACCCTGGTAAAAGAGAATCTTAATAAACTAATTGATGCGCTTTTTGTATTTGATAAAAAAAATCAGGACGAATTAAAAAAATACTGTAATCCTGCGACAGATGAGGATTATGAAAAGTATATGAAAGAAAAAACTGAAAAAACAGAATCTGACATATAAATAAAAAATAATCTATGGATAAGCTAGATTTGAAGAATCTTGTGACTGGCTTGTCCATAAAAATTTACTTCAATAAACCCTCAATCTCGACAAATCAGTTTGTTAATGCTAATTTCAGATTTGTTAAAATTTATATCTCGTGAAGAAAAAGGGGTATTTTGTGAAGATCTTAAGATTCATGATTTTGAGTGTTCTATCGTTAGCAATTTGTGGTTGCCTAAATTTGAATAACCGTACACATGCAGCACAATTGAAATATGATCTTAAAACCGTTAATTTTGATCAAAACACTTTTGATTGTGTGGTTTTGGGTGGAGGAATTGGCGGGCTTACATCATCTATCTACATGGCAAGATCAGGTTATGCGCCTGCAATTATTCAAGGTGAAATTCCAGGTGGGTTAATAACCCAATCAACAGAGGTCGAAAATTGGCCCGGTGAGATAAAAATTAGTGGGCAAGAACTTGCAAATAAAATTAGAAATCAAGCCATTCACCATGGTGTAAAAATTTTACAAGGCAGGGTAGGCGGTGTAGATTTTCAAAAATGGCCATATATAATTTATTTAAAAAGTTTGGATTCACAAACGGTAACAGAAATCAAAGCTTTGACGTGTATAATAACAATGGGTACAACCCCAAATTTACTGCAGGTGCCGGGAGAAACTGGCCCAGGTGGATATTTTGGTCATGGTATTTCTACATGTGCTGTTTGCGATGGAACCCTTTATAAAGACAAAACCGTTGCCGTTGTAGGTGGTGGTGATTCTGCAGCGACAGAAGTTCTCTATCTTTCTAAAATTGCAAAAAAAGTTTATATGCTTGTACGTGGCGATAAGTTAAGAGCCAACTTTGCAAATCAGCAAAGTATAAAATCAAGATCTAATATTGAACTTTTATTCGAAGCAAAGATTACCAAAATTAATGGTGATGGCCAAAAAATTGAATCAATTTCAATATTTGATAAAAAATCAGATGTCGAAAAAAACATTAATATAGATTGTCTGTTTTTAGCCATAGGCTCAATTCCAAATTCTGAAAGCTTTAAAGACCAATTGTCGTTAGATGAAAAAGGTTATATAAAACTTTTTGATTATCAAGAAACGTCACGAAGAGGAATTTTTGCTGCCGGGGATATTTCCGATTCAAAATTTAAACAGGCCGTTACTGCTGCCGGAGACAGCGCAAAAGCTTCGTTGCAAGCAATAGAATTTTTGAACAATATTGGTCATGCCCCAAAGAGTAGCTTAATAAAAAAAACATGTACGCGATCTAACGAATTACAGGCTATTTCCGTAGCTAAAAAACCTGAGACAAAGTCCATATCTGAAGAAAAAAGCAGTGTAATAAACATTGAGAGCGAGTTGCAGTTCAAACAGATATTAAGTAAATCTAAATTTGTAATTGCTGATTTTTATGGTGATTTTTGTATTCCATGTCAGCAAATGATTCCAATATTTAATAAAGTAGCACAAGCCTTTGTAGATGAAGTAGTTTTTGTAAAAGTTAATGTTGAAAAAAACAGTGTGTTGGCTCAAAAAAATAAAGTTAGTGGTGTGCCGACTTTCATCATTTTCAAAAATGGGCAACCTGTTAAGAGGTTCAGTGGAACCAGAGGCGATAACAGATTGAAACAAGAGATAAATGAGGTAATGGATTAAACTTGGTCCCAGTAATCCCATGATGGGTATGGTTCGACTTGGTCATAATCCTCAAACAGTGGCTCTTTAAATAATATTCCAAAATAAGTTGGCAATGTTATAGACTCAAGAAGTTTTAGAGCAGATTTGAAATCATCTCTGTTTCCGAATCTTACTACAATTTCCGAATCAGGATCTTTTAAAATCATTTCGAGTGTAGCTACTAAACGTACAAATAACCTGGCAGCAAACCGTTGCTCATCAATTCCTTCATAAAATTTAACAACCCTTCCATGTTCCATGTATCTGCGTTTAATTTTTTTACTTTTGGGATCAGTGTTGGGATTGTTCTGTTCCGGCTCAGAATTTTCTCTTATATCATATGGGCCGTTTCGCTTTGCATCATTGGCTTGCCAGCTGTAGAGCGACTTCCAGTAAGAATTTTTGTAAACTCTGTCGCATAAAACCTCTGTTGGCATCACTGTTGAGTTATCAAGTTCTGATTGATATTTGCGTACGAATAGACTAATAGTAGAACCGCCATATTTTTGTTGCTTAAGTTCATTCAAATTACAATCAAATTGATAAATACCAATATTTGTTGCTCCGGCATTCCAGTCAATTCGATATGGGCGCTCCATAACTTGAACAAATGTTTCAGCCTTAGATGATTGCTGAGTATTAGTAAGATTAAATATTTTACACTTGTTTAAATCTTCATTGTTTATATTTGATTCCCAAGACGGAAATAGTCTTTGAAAAAGATAAAAACAACCATTATCGCCCTGAGTTAAAAAACATGGAATTATTTTTAAAAACTCATTTTCCAGACTTATATGGGAATCATAACCATTTTTTGCGAATAAAAGATTTGTAATTGATGCATACCAATTTGCGCGTAACATTCGTAAAAATGGTGTCAGCGAAAGTTCGCAGCGGCACTCAGGTTCAAACATGAATTGTACTTTAACATCGTAATTTAAATCTGTGGGCAAGTTTAAATTACAAGCACCGGAATCTTGCTGTAAATTAGCATCTTGTGGTTTTCCAATATACTGCCACAGATCATTTAGCGCCTGATTTCTAACTTTATTTGTAAACAGATCCTGTAATACATCAAAAAATGCAACCAGACGATGAAAAGAGAGCAATTGAATATTAACAAAAGACTTTGAGGTGCCATAAACTTTTTCAAGAGATTCAATTTCGTGACGGAGTTTGTTCCAAACCAAATCCTGTAAAAATTTTGATTCAATAAGTTGCTTATTATTCTCTAGTTCATTCAAAAGTAGTTTTGTTATATCAGTAAAAGAGATACCTGCCAAGTTGTCTACCTTGTGCTGTAGTATCAATTTATACAATACAATTCTTAGAGCAGTTTCGTATTGTATTGACTTATAAATTTTAAAAGATGACTCGTGATTTAACAAACAGTTTAGGAGTTCACCACCACTTACAAAATCTTTATAAAAACTGTAATTTGGATCAGCGTCATTATAAAGTAATCCCATCTGCTGTAACAAATAATTAACGCGTAAATTTTCACGTGATGAACGAGGGTACATACTTAAAAAATCAACAAATACAACATTTTGTATATCTTTGTCTTTTAGTTTTTCAACAAGATCTCCAAGGAAAATGTTGTAGTGTAAAGGTAGTTTCACTCCCAGATTAAAAATCATCTGTTCGGATTCAATATTTTTTAAGCCCTCAGATTTTACGTTTTCAAGCTTTTTTAGAAGTCTGATATCATAAGTTTGCTTTGAATTAAAAATAAAATGCTGATCTTGATATGAAAATGGCACAAACTTATTGCTGTTTATTTTTTTAAGTAAGATATTATTTTTTATAAACCAATATTCAGGTTTGTTTATATCATTTAATTCACAATCTAAAAAACCTTTGGTTTCAATAGTTTTCTGAACATGTTCGGTTAGAATGTAATATTGTTCGAGCAAATTTTTGTGATTTTCTTTAATAAATTTTCGAAGATCTTCAACTTGTGTTTTATTAAGTTCGTTTTCAATATCGGTATAAACAAAACCATCGGGCTTGTATGTGAAATGGCTTATTTGAGCAGGTAGGTCTGCAATATAAACATTGGTATTAAATTCAAAAAGCTCAGCTAGCTGAGACGAAGTATTATCAACATGCCCAAACGAGTCAATATCTTCGCCATACTTCATCCAATTTTTAATATTCCCAAGCATCGTGCTTTTGCCGACTCCATCAACAAAGCTACAAAAAATATAGACAGTTTTTTGGTTATTTATTGGAACAAGTTTTTTAACCATCTTTTGAACAAATTTTTGAGCGTGTAATGTTACCTCTTTTTTCTGTTTACATGAAATTTCAATTGGATAAGTCAGATCAGGTCCCGTGAAAAATTTTAAAATCGGAACATCTGAATTGATCAAGCTTTTTACGTATTCAATAGAAAATAAAATATCCTGCGTTCCCGCTACTTGTTTGTTTCCGGTTTTAAATGCATTTGTGTAAATTGTTTCCCAAAAAGTTACTAAATTCTTTAAAATTCCATTTATGTTTTTAGACATATATTTTTTAAAGATTGATTTATATGCTTGGGTAATTAAATCAAGAGATTCTCCAAATGCATGTTCTTGAAATATTTCAGCTCGATCATCAAAGATTGGAATGGTGTCAACGTCAACATGTTCAAAAACAGGTTCAATCCCCGGATAAATTTTTTCAGACACTTTATTGAGATCTTTAAACAGATATGCAGTCATAAAACCAAAGCGGTTATGAAGTCTTTGGGACCAACCAACTTTAGTTTTTAGGATCATTTCATCATCAATTTGTGGTTTTGTAAAATCAGTATAATAACTTGGAACGGCATTTTCTTCATAACCGAGAATGATAATTCGTCCTGCGATATTAAAATTTTTTTCTCGTAATTCTTGTGCAAGTTCATGCAAGCTTTTGGCAGTATGACTTAAAAGATAAGGGTGATATTCGTGGGTGTAGCGACCCTCCGGATTGCATTCGTAGTGGTTTATAAAACTTTGAACAAAATTTTTATCATCAAGAGAAATTTCAGCAAAAATTGGTGTGAAGTTAGTGGCAATGGTGAAAAAAAGAAGCCAAGGGCCAACTTTAGTGGTTTCGCATAAATAACGCCTGCAGACTCTTTTATATGTGATGTCACATGAGCTTGATAGTGGAAGGCAAATTTTGGCGTGTTTTTTGTCATCCTGAACTTGATTCAGGATCCATGGATTAATAAATTCCCCTATTAAAGTGATAAGTTTATTTATGTAGGGTTTATTAAACAACATCGTTTAGTTCCGTAAATTCTTTGTAATAATTAGATGCATCACTTGTTCCTTCAGATTCTGCTTTTCCCAAATTATTTAAATTATCAATTCCAAGTTTTTTCTTAAGAATTCCAAGCAGCTCTTTGCATGTCTTTGTCGTTTCGTAATAATCGGCTTCTTTGGGTGTATTGCGTAATTTTTCTAGAATATACTCTATTTCACTAAAATATTTATTTGCTATGTTTAAGTTTTTTAATAAAATTCCCTCATTAAAAAACTTAACATGATAGTCGAATGCAAGCGCAAAAAATGCCGTATAAGAACTGATGTTATTTTTTTGAAGATAGCTTAGAAGTGTTTGGCTTTTTGGGATTAATACATCCTCTTGATAATTAAAATATCCTGCAAAATCATCCCATGCAAAACCATTTTCGAATGTTATTTTTTTGGTTTTTAAATCTACTTTTGCATGTTTTAAAAAATCATGAATAATGCCGCATTGGTCTAGCACGTACTCCCAGTAATAGATTAACCTAAAACCTTTTGGTGAATTTTGAAAATAAAACCATGGCTCTTTTGTAAAGACATGAACAATATCATTTAGTGCTTCTGCAATTTGTTCAACCGTCATATCAAGAAATTTTTGTCGAATTACATATGCTTTAGGATAATATTTTGCAATATATTCACTATAAAATGAACTTAATTTTTCGTCCTGTTCGAACGATCGTATTTTTTCGTTGCAGATATCTCCGTCTTGAATATCCATATCGATTTCAATATTAACGTCGGCATCTTTGTTGTACCCGGCATCCTTCGACAAGTTCAGGATGAGCGGCCCTTGTGTGAAGGCTGGGGCATCCTGCTGTGCCGGCCATAGCACCTCAAGTGCGTCGGCTGGACTGTTCGTAGTAGCCTTGGTGAAGTCGAAACCTTTTTTAATCGGGTCTTTGTCTTGCGGGTCCATATCGATATTAATATTAACGTTGGCATCTTTGTCATCCTCGACTTGATCGAGGCCTGTCCGCCATAGCTCTTCAAGAGCGACGGCTGGGATCTCTCTTTTTTCATCGTTGGCTGACATGCCAAAATTTGGCTCTGAAATACCCAATAAAACCAGCAAAATAATTAAACTAATTTTGCTATGCATTATTTTGCAAAGAATTTTCTTGTAAAAAATCTTCTTCATATAAATACAGTCCGCAATCGTAAATAAATTTTGAAAATTGTTTGCAAAAAGCCAAGTATGATGTGGTTGCCTGATTAACCAAATTTGAATGTTCTTGGGCATCCGTGCATGAGTTCAATATGCATGAAATTTTATCAGTAAATAGGTTAAGATTTGTAGCCAAAGATAAGATGTCTTTTTCAAGACAAGCAATCTCGAGGCTGTCTTGCCCAGTTTCTGAGATTACCATGCATTTTATAAAACCGATCAAATCTTCAACCCATCGAACAAGCGTGGTGTGGTTAATTAAGATATCCGCAAACATAAGATCGAAAAATTTGCTTGCATTTTCGCCTTTTGAATTTTGTTCGTGTTGTACCAGAAAAATTCCTAATTGCTTGATCAAATCGTTTAACTTCGTGTTTTTTTGTTTATAAAAATTTGAATCTAAATCAATTCCACTAAATTGATTTTTTAATGTGTCGCCACTTTTATTAATGATAGACCAAACTGAAGTACTAACTGCAGTAAATACGACGACATCTAAGGCACTGAGAGCATCTTTTTTGGCTCTGCCAGGAAGCGTTTTTTCCCAAGCCTCCTTTTCTAGCTGGGCTGTTTTTAACACATCCTTTTGGGCTTTTATGGATTCTGGCGTATGGACTATTTCTGGGGTTGTAGTGTCCGCTTCGCTGCTTTTGACCTTTCCTTGTGCCATAAAGTAGTGATTAAAAATTAATATTCCCAATCCTGTGCATCCCGCACCAATTGCAAAATACTTTAACCGCTTAATCCACTCTGCTTGAGATTGTAGGTGCTCATATTTTTTTACAGCCTTATCGATTCTAGAAAAATCAACATATTCCAAAACCACTTTTTGTGATTGGGAATTTAAAATAGGCTCCACATTTTGAGACGAGCAAGTACTGATTAATAGCGAGAGCATTGTAAATGTGTATGTAAATAGTTTTTTCATTTTGAATTATTACTCTAAAATCCACCCGCAAATGAAGTTGGCCCATCATTGTTATAACCATACGAATTAGAACCTGCATAAGCGTTATAAGGACTTGGTTTATAAGTTGAGGCTGTGCTTGTGACGGTATCTTTCATTGAATAAGATTTAGGCTTTACTTCTGCTTTGAGTTGCTCAAATAAATTCCAAAGATTTTTCTTTATTGCAGGAATAATTGTTCTTTGAGATTCAAGCTTTGTGTCTAAATCTTTGAGTGACTTGGAATTAGTCAATAATTTACAAGTTGTTTGTAACATTTGGCAAATTTGATTTGAGTAAAAAGCTACAATATCATCTTCGTCATAATATTCTCGTCGTTTTTCAAACAAAGTTACAAAATAAGCAAATTGTTCAGCATACCCTGATGCCAGACTTGCCCACATATCAATTTCTTTTTTAACTTGTACTTCAGTTCCATTATCATCAAATTGTCGTGAAACCGAATCTAGACTTCGCGTAGAATCACGCAATCCGTTGCGAAGCATATTATCAATATCATCGTAGGCAGCCATTATCATCTTTTGCCAGCCGTCCAGTTTTTGATAATCAAACGGTTCATTATTGTCGTGAAAGAGAACATTTCTAACTAGACTTCCAAAGTCAGATAATTTTGCAAATAAAAAATCCCAAAGACTTCCAACAGAAGCGTTTATTGTTGCCTTTGCCTTGTCCTTCATAACCTCGCTCAAAGGGACAGACATTCCCTCCCAAAGACCTGTATACCAGCTATCAATTTCATCCTCGTTAAATTGATTTCGCCTATCTGATCCTGCAAATATTTTTGCTAAAATTACACCGGTTGTGCTTTTATTACGAATCAAAGCTCTATAATTGTCTAAATCTGTTTTAGATAATTCTGCCTCTGATCTAGATTGGGCTAAACTTGTATCTATTTTTGCTTGTCTTGTTGCTATTTCTGCTTGTCTTGCGGCTATTTCTGCTTGTCTTGCGGCTATTTCTGCTTGTCTTGCTGGAGTTGTTGTGCCTAGAGCATTTTCAATATTTAATCTAGCACTTTCAGCGTTTAATACAGCATTTTTATCGTTTAATTCAACCCTTTCAGCAATAAACATATCAATTGTTTTCATGTCCAAATCAACAAAACTTTTCTTTTCTTTTATTTTACTACCAGTGAGACTATCACGATATCCAGATCTCAAAAAATACCTCTCTTCCTTCATTCTTTCGATCCGTTCGATATCATCTACGCCTTTGGCGCAAAATGTTTTTTGATTTGAAAATAGATAAAGCAAGGACGCAACAAAGCGCAATATTTTTTTAGTGTTCATTTTAAACCTTTTGGAAAAATAGATTTTTTCACATATATCTATGCCTTAAGTACACAAAAAATAGCATGTAATCCATGCAATTCGTGGCTTAGATCGAAACAGGATTATAACAAGATTATGCGGGAATAGGCAAGGTGAAATCAATAAAAAGCAGTTTTTGGAACGATTTTGTTTGTCTTAGCGGTAGAAAACTCAATAATTATAAAGAATTAGTAGGCAAGTTTGACTTCGTCCTTGCGTACCATCGTAACCTTGGTGGAGCCGTCTGCTGTGGCCATAAAAAGGCGTAGAAGGCAGTTTTTAGTGCTTATCTTTATACATATCTACAGATCAGAGTTGATAAATATAATTTATCGATTAGACTGCCAGTATGTTTTTATATTATTGTCCTGCGGTTAAACCTCTAAACTTATACAAGGGTTATATCATGAATGTGTTTAAGAAAATAATGTTGTTGGTAATTATAGTAGGCAGCGCAAGTTCAGATGTGTTTGGAATGGATAATCCTGGATCGAATGCTTTTTTTGATAAAGTTAAAGGTGCGTTTGATGAGGCTGAAGTCATTAGGGGCCGGAATGTAAAAAATTTTGAAATATTTTATGATGCTGTAAGTCACGGTACAGCAGAGTTAGTGAGAGATTTGTTAGAGGCTATACCTGTAGAACATAGAGTTGTATTTGTTATGAATACATTAAAAGGTGATACAGTATTGCACCGGGCGATATTTAATGAATACAATACAACGAATGGTCAAGTAGCCATTGTAAGAGTATTGCTAGAGGCAGTACCTTTAGAGCGAAGAGCTGTATTTGTTATGACTAAGGATAAAAAAGGTCATACAGCACTGCATGATGCTGCATTTGAAGGTGATGTAGATATAGCAAGATTATTGCTAGAGAATTTATCCGAAGAGCAAAGAGTTGCATTTATTATGAGTAGAGATAAGCGTGGCGCTACAGCATTGCATTATGCTGCAATGTGCTGTCAAGCAGTATTCGCAAGGATGCTGATAGAGGCCATACCCACAGAACAAAGAGTCACATTTATTATGACTAATGATTTTGAAGGGCATACCGCATTGCATGGACTCGCATTAAGTGGTCATGTAGCTGATGAAATAGGTGACATATTAGAGTTTGTAAAAATGTTGATAGAGGCTATACCTGCAGATCAACGAGCTATATTTGTTATGTCTGAGGATCCATGTGGGCATACTGCATTGCAGTATGCGATAGTTCAAGGGCAGAAAGAGTTGGTAAAAATGTTAAAGGGATATTGTCAGCAACAACAAGAGCCAGAAGAAGAAGTATCAAGGAAAAGGACTCGGGATGGTGTTGATGAAAGTCATGTTGCTTCAAAAAAACGAGAAGCTGGATCTGGTTGTAACATAATGTAATTTACCAAATTTATATAAGGTTTATACGATGAAGATATTCAAGAAAATAATGTTGTCGATAATTATGGCAGGTTGTTCAGGCACATTGGCATTTGGAATGAACCCATTGGGGTTAAATCCTGAAGAGCGAAAGGCTTTATTTGATAAGGTTTGGTATTCGCTTTATCTTGGTCATCATGAATGGAAATTGGTACATCGTGATCCAGGAAACTTAAAAAGTGTTACAATTGAAAGGCCCGCCGTAAGAGGTAGCGACCTGGATATATTCCATGACGCGATGCGAACACGCCTGGTATGTTTGGTGAGAACATTACTGGAGGCCATACCTGTGGAGCAGAGATTCCAATTTATAGCACCGTCTCTTCATTCTTATAATATTCTCATTACCGCAACAGAAACAGGCGAGGTAGAAATTGTAAGAATGTTACTGGATATTATACCTCAAGAGCAGCGGTTTGAATTTGTTATGACTAGGGGTTGGGAAGGCTCAACGGCTATTATGATTGCTGTAGAAAAAGGCGATTTAGGGATTGTAAGGATGTTATTGGAAGTTGTCCCTCAAGGGCAGCGGATTGCAGCTCTTATGACTAGTGATATGGCTAGGTTTTGGCCAATGACAGTATTTGAGTCTGCTTTAAGAAAAGGTAACGTAGCGATGGTAAGATTATTGTTGGAGACTGTCCCTGCAGAACAAAGGCTTCAGGTTATTATGACTAAGGATTGGAGGGGTTCAACCGCATTGCAGTATGCTGAAGGAAATGGTCAAGCAGCAATAGTAAACATTTTTGCTGAATATTGTCCGCAGGTGGCGCCACAACAAGAGGAAAGAGAATCAAAAAAAAGACCTCATGATGATGGGGATGGAAGCCCCGAGGATCTAAAAAAACAAGAAACTGGATCTGGTTGTAACATAATGTAAATTGGATTGGTAAAGATCGGTTAAAAGGCACTTATGCAAATTACGTAAGTGCCTTTTTTTATGAATATTTTTTCAATTCTATGAGTTTATTTATCTAAAAAATTAATTTTTATGTTGACAGTATTTGTTGGGCCTTTTTAACAAATGCATCACCAAAACCCTCTTCTTCTAAGATTTTGAGTGCCACTGTTTGGCTAGAGATGCCAGGTTGCAGGGTAAAGGTATACTGTATTTTTTCGCCCTGTTTTTCTATGACAGAAACTTTATAATTCCTGAATAAACCCGTATTTTCAAGCGTTGTTATCAATGGAAAATGGGTATTTGTTACACATATATTTTTAGAATTTCTGCCTAACTCTTCAATTAATGTAAAAGCAGCAGCTTGCCCCTCTTTGAACGTAGTTCCATTGAAAACTTCATCGATGCCAAATAACCCGAATTCGTTTTCATGTAAATTATTTGATGTCTCGATTAACTGTCGTGCTCTTATCACTCCAGCCTTAAAATGTGAATTTCCTGCAGCAATGTCATCCGTAATATTTAAATAAGTCATGATATTTGAGAATGGTGTAAAAGTTAAAGCCTTGGCGGGGGCAATTCCCAAGCTTTGGGCAAGAATAATGCCATAAATAATAGCTCTTGTAATCGTAGATTTACCGGCAGCATTTGGTCCTGTAATGATAACATTTTGTGGCGATGCAAATGGCTCGCCAATTTCAATTGAGTTTGTAACAGCTTTTTCTTGATTCAGTAATGGATTCCAGAATTCCACAGCCTTGATTGCAGGGCTGGTTGAATTTGAAGCAGTCAGGAATGTTGGGAAGCAAAATGTGGCACTGTTTTTTTGTGATTCTTTATAAAGTTTTGCAATGGTTAATTGTGCATCTAACTCTCCTATTGCCAGCATCGCTTCAATAAATTGGTCCTTTTGTTCTATCATGAGTTTGTATGCAACCATAACGCGACTGTAATAAATTAACCAAGAATATTCGCTTTTAAAAGTGTCAGTTTCTAATAATTCAAGCAATTGTCTGAAGTCAGATGTTTTTGTATTGAGATCTTCCAGTGTAGTGATAAAATTTTGAACGGCAGGCATTTTTGAGGTTAAAACTGAATTTTTGGTTACAAAATGTGCCATCTCTTTAAGCTTTTGGAGATACTTGGCAACGTAAGATATTTTTTTGTGCATACTTGAATATGCAACCACGTTATTTTGCATTTCTGTTATTGTTTCATATGTTTGGTTCGCATCATCATAAACAGATACAGATGCAGCACCTCTTGAAGAACTTTTGCTAATAATTAAAGATAGAAGAGCTAGGGTTGACGTTGGTAAGCCGCCCGGACCATACGATAACTTTTCAGTTATTTTTCCAGTTTTTTCATCTTTTTCTTTAGTCGATTGAATAAGTCCTGAACCGAGTTTATTTTCTCCTGTGAGCGCGTAAACAGATAATGCTATTACGCCGTGGGCAACAATAAGTATGGCTAATGTGGTAAGGATGCTCTTAGCGCGTGAATAGGTTTCCAGCATGAGAGGTTTTTTTTTGACCCATTCAGATAATTTTTTTACAAACTCAATCCTGTTTTCAAGTGGAATTTTAAGCTGCATTTGCTCAAACATTAATGTAAAAATATCTTCAGGATTCCAGAAGGATAATAACGCGTTTTCAGGTATTACGAGATTTTTAAGTCTTGTATTAAGTTCATCAA
>Ga0172379_10004393_pt1 | contig 20902 bp, 20 predicted proteins | sample GrowelOW334metaG_FD_119756 | JGI IMG/M metagenome (GOLD analysis project Ga0172379, IMG submission 119756) | Groundwater microbial communities from an aquifer near a municipal landfill in Southern Ontario, Canada - Groundwater well OW334 metaG | ecosystem: Environmental > Aquatic > Deep...
AGCCATTCCAGGATTGTTGGTTTTAACAATCCTGATGAGTATTGCCCTTTTGTTCCCGGCTTACCGTTTCAGAAAGGGGGAAATGTAAGATGGAAAAGTTTAGCAGAATTATATTGGTACTGGTAGCCATACTGGTTTTGTCCATAACACTTCCGATGCTCTATTGGATGGCTTTTGAGAAACCGATCAAAAAACCCTTGGCGTTTTACAGTTGCATCGATGACGATTTCTTCATCCTTCGTTATGGAACTCCAATTACGTATGAAGATAACAAGGGGAACAAATATACCCGTGAAAAGTATGAGCAGAAGTTGCCGATGATGAATTTTCAGCAGTTGATGGTATCCGGTATGATGCCCGATTCGATCAAAGGCATTGCCATGGATATGCACGAAATAGGACGGAACAGGTCGTTTGTCCGGTTCAATCCGGAAGATATGAATTGTCCGAAAGCCAAACTTTTCCCAATGTTTGAATCGCAATCGGGTAGGGCCAGCCTTGAGCTGCCGAATGATTATTTCAGGATTACCTGGCGGGTTGAGTTCATTGATGCCGGAACCAACAAGATTTTGGAAGAGAAAAGTCAGTTGTTTTCAGCTGCATTGTATCACAAGGGTTTTGCTTTCCCGGCTACCAAAATTGAGGGATTGCCGACAACCAGAAAATCCTGCGACGAAGGTTACCTGATCGTAGATTCATCCAATCAGCTTTTTCATGTTAAAATGATCAAAGGCAAGCCCTTTGTGAAAAAAATTGGTCTTCCGGAAGGGTTGAAGTTTAAACACATCATCTGTGTGGATTTCAAGGACAAGAAATACTATGCTTATCTCTTCTCGGAAAAAAATGAGATCTACATTTTGACACAGGATGAATATGAGCTGATAAAATTCCCTGTAACAGAGTTTAATGCTGAGAATTGTGACCTAAAAATCTACGGCGACCTCTTCAACTACAATGTAACTGTGGGTGCTGAAGGACATACCGACGTAGTTATTCTCGATAAGAAGTACAAAAAGGTGGACAGTTACCACGAGAGCTGGCCAATGCTTTCAGAGCGCACCGAGGGTAAAATATTCGGATATCTGTTCCCGGCAGAACTGTCGATGGAAGATCCCAACAGCAAGTACATCAATTTTTACTGGAAGGGTTCGGGCGGCAAGGGTTGGATCTTCCTTAACCTCTTCTTGGTCTCTGTGCATCTTTTGATATTGCGCCGACGGAAGGCCAAAATGAAGGGGCATGCCGTGGATCTGGCTTTGGTTACAGTCACAGGCATCTATGGTTTTCTGTCAGTTAACATTTTTCAGAACAAATTTTTCGACTAACCTACTGCTTTCATAACTATTCTGACGGGGTGACTCTGAGTCACCCCGTCAGTTTATTAAAAAAACATATTCATAACGTCTTTAAGTTACTAATAATAAGGATTATAAAAGGTTAATTTCTTCAGCATGAGCTTCACCGAAAAATCAATGATTGTAGGTCATGATAAAACCACTGCCGTGGATGTTGCGGATCTCGACCGAAGGATCGTCTTTGAAGAACTTCCGCAGTTTGGTGATGAAGACATCCATGCTGCGGGTGGTGAAATAGCCATCGTCGCCCCATATTCTCTTGAGGGCCACCTCGCGCGGTAGCAGTTCATCGCGGTGTTCGCAGAGCAACAGAAGCAGCGCGGCCTCCTTCGGACTAAGCATCTGTTTGGTTTCGCCCAGTCTTATTTCGCGCAGCTTCGAATCAAAGAGATATTTGCCGATGGTATAGAGATGATTGGTATTTCCCTGTTCGCCCTCGGCCCGTTTCAGCAGCACCGCAATCTTGTATATCAGCACATCCGCATCGAAGGGTTTGACAATGTAATCATCCGCGCCCAGTTTGTATCCCTCCAGAACATCCTCTTTTAAGGATTTGGCAGTCAGGTAGATTATCGGGATACGTGCATTCATGGACCGGATCTCCCTCCCGATTGTGAACCCATCCACATTGGGAAGCATCACATCAAGCAAACAAAGATCGTAGGTGCCTTCCCGGAAGGAACTTACGGCATGTTTCCCTTCCGAAAGCCAGGTGATGTTAAAGTTGCAGATCTCGAGGTAAGATTTCAAAACGGCCCCAAAACTCAGATCGTCTTCCACAAAGAATATGGATTTGGGCTGGCTCATCGGCGGTTGTTTAGAAATGGGATAAACACCACAAACTTGCTCCCTTTGCCGGGTTCACTGTAAACCTTAATGGTTCCGTTGTTGGCATCCAGAATGGCTTTGATATAACTCAATCCAAGTCCGAATCCTTTGATGGTATGAATGTTGCCGGACGTAAGCCGGTAAAATTTATCGAAGATCCTAGCCTGCACAGCCTTGGTCATTCCCATTCCCTTGTCTTCGACAGTGAGCAGGATGCCGTCGGATGAGTTGGTTGTTGAAATGCTGATCTGCGGCGCCTCAGGCGAATATTTGTTGGCATTGTCGAGCAAATTGCAGACCAGGTTGGTGAAATGGATGGGATCGGTAGTTACAACCGGATTGACCGCCTCAAGCCGCGTCTCAATTCTTCCTCCGCGTTGTTCAACCTGCAGGATGATACCGTCAATTGCAGCTTCGACCAAGGGATGTAAGTTTGTGGCCTGGAAGTTGAACTCAAACTCTTTCCGGTCGAGCCGGGCAATCTGCAGGATGCGTTCTACCTGCTCATTCATTCGCTGGTTCTCCTTTTTGATCATCCCTGCAAAGAAGCGGACCTTCTCTTCCTCGCCGATCACCTTTTGGTTGGCAATTGAATCGGCCGCTATCGAGATGGTGGCAATTGGGGTCTTGAACTCATGCGTCATGTTGTTGATAAAATCAGATTTCATCTCAGATATTCTTTTCTGTTTTAAAATCAGGTAGATACTTAGCAGGAAGGTGAGAAAGATGATGAGAGTGAAGGAGACAGAGAGTCCTAAAAGTAGGGTTGTTTTTCGTCCGATAAAGAAATCCCTACCGGGGAAATGGACGGCAACATCAAGCTTTTTTCTGAAAATGTCGTCAGGGAAGAGATTGACGGTATACCATCTTTTGTTGGTATTGGCCAATGAAGCGCCTCCGGGAATAGAGTCACCTCCAAACACTGATGTCTCGAAATCGATGGGAATGGCCCGGTCAATAAGCTCCTCTTTGAGCAATTTTTTCAAATGCACCTCGTCGATGTGACGACCTGTCTCCCAACCACTGTACTCTATTCTGATCTGGTTAGTGAGTTGTTTGAGTTGTTTGAGCTTCTGTCCGACGGCAGGATCAATGGATGGAATCTCAACTTTGATGGTGGAGTCGGAGAGTACACCAAATTTATCCTCAGTAATGATTCTGGCCTTCCCGGCCGACTTCCCGGTTTTATTTCCGGCAACCACGGCGTAACTCATCCGTTTTGCATGTTGAGACTTCTTTGAGGTCGTCACGCTGATGGTGTGGTTCAGGCTATCCCTTTTGACGATTACATCAACGTTTTCAAACTCCTTTGGCGGTGGTGGCGGAGGAGGTGGGGGGAATGGTATTTGTTTGTTCCAGTTAATTGTGTCGCCTTCAGCAAAACCCCGGATAACTTTCAGATCATGTCCGGTTTCCAGACGCTTCACCGCTTTGTTCATGGCCTCATTGACCGACCTGTCGAAGAGTTCGTTCCGAACGGCAACCGAATTGTTGAACCAATAGAACTGCACCGCTACGATTCCAAGCAGCGAGATTCCCATAAGGATAGCCAATCCGATGATGACGCGTTTGTTCACTTAAACTTCTATTTATATTGCATCAAAATGTCAGCAATGAAATTGTTCTACAATTGATAATCCAAAATTAGGCATTAAACTAACCCCATCTTCAACTTTAACTTCACCTTAACACTTTTTAAATCGACCTTAACCCTATTCGGGAATAATAACCATTAATATTGAATCGTCAAAAATTTTATTTTTTACTTAAAAAAAGCTAACATGAAAATCGTATTTTTTTTAGGATTATTCCTGACAGCAACACTCCTTTCTTACGGTCAGACAGCCAAGAGCGTCCCGGCTGCGAAGAGTGACCAGAAGAAGGAGCAACATGTAAAGGTAATGGTCAGCCAGAATGGCAAGGTGACGAAGATTGATACCACCTTCAATTTTGCTGATGAAAAATTGATCCAGCTAAAGGTGGATTCTCTCCTTAAAAAGCTGGAAGTAGTAAAAGGGAAAGCAGGAGAATCCAATGTAATCATCATGCGCGGCATGGGTCCAAAAGGCGGTGAACGTCAATACAGCGTGATGTATCACAATTGCGATTCTAACGGAGTGAAATCAGGGAAAAAGGTTGTAATGATTGGCAATGGCATAGCCACCTTTGATTCGGATGGCGACATGATGATGCCCCCGCCGCCGCCTCCACCTCCAATGCCCCCTTTTCACGTAAATGGCTTCAAAATGACCAGGAGTGATCCTTTCGCCATGGATCCGGATAACAAGGATATCATTTCCTACGACAAGAAGGATATCGGCAAAGGGCTCGAAAAGATCACCATTGTTCGCAAAAAACATACTCCCGGAGCAGAAGGCAAGGAGGTAGAGATGAAAGTTGAGGTCACCGAAGACGATAAAAAATAGCGTTCAAACAAGTTGGGATCTGGTTAGCAGATCAAAAAAAAGAAGATGCTTTAACCGGCATCTTTTTTTGTGATCAATGAGGGCGCCAGCGAGTGTTTGTAAATAGATTACATTTGATGGGTATAAGATATAATTGAAATGAGAAATATATTTCTAATCCTTAGCTTGTTGATCATTCAATTCTCCTTTGGGCAATCAGGAGATGGAACAGGAAGCAAAATGAGCAGACAGGATGCCGAGGAATTTCTTGCCCATCACAACCAGGTGAGGGCAGAAGTCGGCGCTCCGGGATTGGTTTGGAGTAAAGAGCTGGCAGCTTATTCTCAGGAGTGGGCCGACCATCTGGCCCAAAATGGTTGCAGGATGGAACATCATAAAAAACCAAGCCTCAAGGGGGAACCTGTCGGTGAGAATCTGTTCTGGGGAAGTTCGTCCACCTATTATCATCCAATTGACGCTTCAATTTCGTGGTACAGTGAGAAGAAGATTTACAGATATGGAAAATTCGGGAAAGGGAACTGGCACGAAATAGGTCATTATACCCAGATGGTTTGGAAAAACACCAAAGAGGTTGGGGTTGGTGTTTCGGTCTGCAGGGATGGTGGGATCATTGTGGTGGCCAACTATTATCCGGCGGGGAATTATATTGGTCAAAATCCTTATTGAGAATTAGAGATGTTTAAATTTTTAACACAGAGAATACTTTTCAATTAATCGAGAATATAGTGTTTATAGATATTTTTGCCTTTGGAAAAATTTCAGAGAAAAATACTGAGTGGCACAGAGAGAAAAATCGCTTGCGATTTTTCTCTCTGTGCCACTCGGGGGTTCCTCAAGTGTTTCGTTGATAAGGCCACAATTTCAAAGCCATTTTTAATTTCATTAAGGAGTAATAATATCTCTGTGTAATAGTTTTAACAGGTTCTTAGAACTTCTCAAAAATCCCCAACCCAAACAACGCAAAATCATATTTAACAGGATCCATCCTGTCCATTTGCCGAAGATTAAAATCCAGCTCTGCCAAGGCTTTCGCATCATTTTGAGTTCTTGTCAACAATCCAAGTTTACGGGCGACATTTCCTGAATGAAGATCGAGCGGACAGGAGAGCTGGGACGGGGAGATGGATTTCCACAAGCCAAAATCGACACCGCATCCATCGTTCCGGACCATCCACCTCAGAAACATATTGATTCTTTTGGCTGCTGAACCATTCGCAGGATCCGACACGTGTTTGGTGGTCCTCTCAGGGTACGGCAAGGAGAAAAACAGCTCTTTAAACCTGCTAATTGCGGGCTGCGTGGAGGTTTCAGAGACCGATCGGGCAAAAACAGCCTCAAGTCCCCCATGGAAGAGGTAGATATTTTTTAGTGATTTGATGAAATAGACCAGGTCGGTGTGGTTAAAAGTGCGGTGGACAAAGCCGGCGAGTTGTTCAAGATCGGAGGCCTGATGGTTCATCACAAAATCATAGGTAGAATTTCCCATCAAATTCATTAGTTTGTAACCATTCTGCACAATCATCTTCCTATTTCCCCAGGCAATGGTGGCGGCGAGAAAACCAGAAATTTCAATGTCCTCTTTCTGTTCAAAACAATGCGGTATGGCGATGGGATCGGATTCAATAAACCCGGGGTGGTTGTATTGGGCAACCTTCTCTTCCAGGAACTCTTTTATGTCTGAGATATTGTTTTCCAAACTAATCCAATTTAGAAGCTAAAGATAAGGAACAAATAGCTGTAACTGAATAAGCTTCCGCAGCTAATAGCTGATCGCCAACAACCAATCCGGCTTCTTACTTCCAAATTTTATTTTCAATTACCTGAACGTCAGTGCAATTTTGATGCCTAAAAATATCAGGAATCCGCCCAAAGTGTAGTTGATGCTCTTTTCGTATTTAAGAAAGGCCTGTTGAATTTTTGGCTGCGAAAGGAAAATGGAAACGATGCTAAACCAGCAAAAAGCAGTGGCAATGACAATGACAGATATGATCAGGACGATATATACCGGAGTGGAACTCGCGATCACAAAGGTAAAAAGGCTTAGAAAGAACAAGGTTACCTTTGGGTTCAGTACATTCGTAAAAAATCCCATCTTAAACGCCTGCAGACGGGTCAGATCGGTCCCCGATTTTTCAGCCAGTAGATCCAATTTGGAACCCTTTGCAAGAATTGACGCGACTCCCATGTAAATAAGGTAACCGGCACCCAGAATTTTGATGAGGTTGAAAAGGAAAATAGATTTGGAGATGAGCAGGCCGATTCCTGCAGCGCAGTAAAACAGGTGGATCATCAGCGCTGTGCTGATACCCAATCCGGTAAAGATCCCCGACCGGCGTGAATAACATAGGGTATTCCGGACTGTCATGACGAAATCCGGCCCGGGGCTCATGGCCCCCAGCAGATTTAACAGGGCGACGGTTCCGATAAGGGGAAGGTACTCCATGGGTTCCAAATCTATAGACTGCAATTACTGCAATTTTTTTCAAAGGTCAAAATCGGGTAATTCACAAAATATCTAGCGACTTGTCTCAATTTGAATTTGTACCATTACCTTTGGAATATGGTCACTTGAAATAGACCAAACACATGATATGCAAATTACCAACGCAACAATAGTCCTGATCACCGGCGGTGCATCAGGTATCGGCAAACTGATGGGACAAATCGTCCTTCAAAAAGGGGCTGAGCTGATCATTTGGGATATCAATCAGGAAAGAATTGACGATACCCTCGCGGTCTTTTCCGCTTATGGCAAAGTAACCGGTTACCATGTCGATGTTTCAGTGCCGGAACAGATCGTCTCAACGGCCAAGCTGGTCAGACAACAGCATGGAACGGTTGACCTGCTGATCAACAATGCCGGGATTGTGGTCGGGAAATATTTTCACGACCACACCGTTGCTGAGATCACCAAAACCATGGAGATCAACGCGAATGCACCGATGTTGTTGGCCCTGCAGTTCCTGCCAGATATGGTAGCCCGGAAATCCGGTCATATCTGCAACATTGCATCCTCAGCAGGACTTATCTCAAATCCCAAAATGTCGGTATATGTTGCCAGCAAGTGGGCGGCAGTGGGCTGGTCCGACAGTGTCAGGATTGAGATGCAGCAGATGAAGACCAATGTAGGGATCACTACCGTGACACCATACTATATCAATACCGGCATGTTCGATGGCGTCCGTTCTTCCCTGATTCCGATCCTGAATCCTGATAAGGCAGCCAGAAAGATCATTCGTGGCATAGAACGAAATCAGTTATTTGTTAAGATGCCGCTGATCATTCATTTTGTCAGATTGTGTCAGGGGTTGATGCCCATCCCGGTCTTCGACTTTGTTGTTGGCAGGGTGTTGGGTATTTACAAAACAATGGATCAATTCAAGGGACGGAAAAATTAACAACAAACTACCATGGAAGATACATCACGGGCCAAAATAGAATCGCTGTTATCAGCTCAGCGGATTTTTTTTAAAACGCATGCAGCCAGGGATTTGGAATTCAGAATTGGAAACCTGAAAAAATTCAGAGCTGCCATTCTGAAATATGAGACAAGGATTTCTGATGCCTTGTGGCTCGATCTGCACAAATCACCCGAAGAGGCTTACCTAACGGAGATCAGTATCGTTCTTGGGGAGATAGCGAGCCACCTGAAACACCTGCACTCCTGGGCAAAACCGAAACGCGTTCCAACGCCTCTTCCCATCCTGCCATCGTCCAGTCGTATCCTTTATGAACCATTGGGAACTGCCTTAATCATTGCCCCATGGAACTACCCGTTCCAATTGTTACTCAATCCATTGGTGGGAGCCATCTCATCTGGTTGTTGTGCAGTACTCAAACCATCTCCCTATACTCCGCACATTGCCAAATTAATGGAAGAGCTGGTGACTGAAATTTTTGATACGGCATATATTGCCATGGTTCAGGGTGGGAGAGAGGTCAACCAAATGCTACTCGAACAACGGTTCGATGTGATATTTTTCACAGGTAGTCCGGCGCTTGGCAAAATTGTGATGCAGGCTGCGGCTAAATTTTTAACTCCTGTGGTATTGGAGCTGGGAGGCAAGAGTCCCTGCATCGTGGATGCCGGCGCGAACATCAAACTGGCGGCCAGACGTATCGCCTGGGGGAAATGCATCAATGCCGGACAGACCTGTATCGCCCCGGATTACCTGTTTGTCCACCATTCGGTGAAGGATCAACTGGTAAGGGAGTTTGCCATTTCTGTGGAGGAGATGTATGGAAAAGAGATCAAGGAGAGCAGGTATTTCACTAGAATAGTGAATGTTAAGGCTGTTGAAAGACTTCAAAAACTGATGCTGCACGGGAAAATCAGTTATGGCGGAGAGGTCGATGTTACTCAAAAGTTCATTGCCCCAACCATTATCGAAGAGATTCAGCCCGATTTCCCGATCATGCAGGAGGAGATCTTTGGTCCATTGTTGCCGGTCATGACCTTTGACAAGCTGGACAGTGTGGTGGAGTTTATCAATTCAAACGAGAAACCGCTGGCGTTCTATTATTTTGGACCAGTGAAGGTTGCCCGGAAGATTTTGGTCAAAACGACTTCCGGAGGCGGTTGTATCAACGACACCCTGATGAACATTGCTAACCATCACCTGCCTTTCGGCGGTGTTGGTAACAGTGGCATGGGCAATTACCACGGAAAGTTCAGTTTTCAGGCCTTCAGCCATTCCCGGGCGATCGTTTCATCAGGTACCTGGATTGATCTGCCCTTTAAATATGCCCCTTTCAGGTTCTTTAAATGGGTAAAAAAAATACTTTAATGCCAGCCTCGAAAAAAAGGAGATAGCCACCCGGGAGGCAGCTGGAACTATTTTTTCTTAGCGGGAACCTCTTTGTTTACCTTGTACCTATTGTCGGGAGTTCCATCCTTTTTGGTTGGACCAGCCGGGGCATCTTTGTTTGCCTTGTAGCGCAGATCGGGCGTACCATCTTTTTTGGTTGGTATGGCGGCTTTTGCAGGTGTGGTGGCCGGTGCAGGTGTAGCAGCTTTACCAGGAGAGGCTGCTTTGGTCTCAGTAGCAGGTTTTTTCGCGGGTGTGGTGGCCGGTTGGGCAAAAATCATCGTGGTACTGAAGCATACCATCATTAAAATTGCAATAATTTTTTTCATCTTTCTCTTGTTCTTAATTTAAGTTAACCATCAAATTGAAAGAGTATCAGTCAGCAAAATTATACGAGCATTTTGTTAATAAGTATTCAAGAATCCAGGTAAACAATCTTTCCCAAAAGTAGTCCCAAAACAGGTTATTTGTACTGCGGGAGTGCAGAAATTTTTTACAAATTCGAACCTGTGTTTTTGCAACTCGGGCTCGATAATTTTCAGCCCAAAGTCCTGTGATAAAAATAGTAGCCTGGATTTTCTCCTGCTTCAGAAATTCAGCAATTTCAGCGTTGTACAGTTGCTGATCAGCGCCGGAAGCAATGCGTTTCAGCATTCCGGTGGTCATGCAGGCATCAAATGTCAAGGCGATTTTCTTTGACGTTTCATTGGGAAAAGAAGTTGAGGCCCCGACCGAAAATGTCCGGTAGGTAAGCAATAAAATGACTATGACAAGAATTTTCTTCATGGTAATGCCCCAATGGACACGAAAGTTAATTGGATCTATATCCTTAATTAGATGACATTACCCGTGGGGAAGCAACTTTTTTTGCCGGACACCATGCTAAAAAGTTAAAAAAAATATGGTTCCCGGCAGGTGTTGGTATCCATATAACTTTATCTTTGAACCACCTAAAGATTATATTATTGTGAATAGACTGACAATTCTTCTCACCTGCTCCCTTCTCTTTTGGGCCACCGGTCTTCAACGCCAGAATGTTGGGGAGCAGCCCGATTTTTTGAAAAAGGCCAACCGCCACGAAAAAAACGGATAGATATACCTTCACATTGAGGGAAGTCCCAGGGAACGCGGCTATCAGCATGGATCGCTGATGGTAGCGGAAATAAAGGAAAACCTTCGCCTTTTACGGGCAAGATGGGAATACCAGACAGCGCTCGATTGGTCGTGGTATGTGCAGAAGGCGGGCGAGGTGCTTGCTGCCAAAGTGGATCCCGAAAATATGGAAGAGCTGGACGGGATTGTGGAAGGAATGAAGTCGTCTGGAGTTACCACTTCCCGCAATGAAATGGTAGGGTTCAATGGCTACGCCGAATTGATGGGTTATTGGTGGCCCACGGTCAAAGATTCTGTTCGTGTACATTCGAACGAGCAGCCCAAAGAGTCGTGCAGCTCCTTTATTGCAACCGGGAACATGACCGCAGACGGTAAGATTGTATTGGGCCACAATACCATGGATTATTACTATAGTCCGCTTTGCAACATCATCCTGGATATTTTTCCCGAAAAGGGGCACAGAATCCTGATGCAGGCGGTCGCCGGCTGTATTCACAGCGAAACTGATTTTTTCATTACCGATGCAGGTCTGGTCGGTTCTGAAACAACCATCGGCGACTTTTTCCCCTTCGATCCGAAAGGCGTGCCAGAGTTTTCGCGGATGCGCAGGGCCACCCAGGATGCTTCCTCCATCGAACAGTGGTGCGAAATCATGAAGCGCGGCAACAATGGCGGTTATGCCAATGCCTGGCTGCTGGGGGATATCAACACCAACGAGATCGCCAGGTTAGAACTGGGTTTGAAACAGGTCGCGTTTGAGAAGAAGAAGGAGGGCTATTTCATCGGATCCAATGTGACTGAAAACCTAAAGCTGCTGCGGTTCGAGACCAAAAAAGACGAGACAAACATCAAATACTCCTCCATCGCCCGTCGGGTTAGGTGGAAAGAGCTCATGAAAAAATATGAGGGTAAAATCAACCTGAAACTGGCCAAAGCCTTCGAGGCGGACCACTACGACACCTACCTGAAGAAGAACAATCCGGGAGGACGCTCCCTTTGCGGTCACTGGGAAATTGACGCGCAGCCGTTTGGGCCATCCATTCCCTACAGTTCCGAAGGAACCCTCGACGGGAAGGTGGTCGATGCGACCATGGCCAAAAACATGTCGTTCTCCGCCAGGTGGGGTTCAGCCTGCGGAAGGGCTTTCGATGGCGCCAAATTCTTGAAAGAACATCCCCAGTATTACTGGCTGGAAGGGATGCTGGCGAACCGGATAAGCCAACCGTGGACTACCTTTACCGCTGGAGAAATGAAATAATTACAAATTAATAATTACAAATTACAGATGGGATTTGTGGCAGTTTCGTTTCATTTACTTACGAGATCATCCACGCTTATACTAGACTTGCTCGCATTGTAACCGCCCAAAATTCCTCCGCCATTTTTAACATTGCTGTAAACCTGTATGGGTTCGAGTAAGGGATCATCGCCAAAATAATACTGGGCAGAAAGGCTCTTTAAATACATATAAAGCTCTTTTGTAATTGACTGTAGATATATGACGGTGTTATTTTTGGCTTCTGGATAAGGTGATAAGGAATACGAAAAAGTCAATGAATGCGTTTTCCCATCTATCAGTTCATCGTTAAAGATGTTAAAAATATTGTTAGGCACATCATCGAAAACACCGGCAGACGAACTTTGGTTATTCCAGGTTAAATTCGGATCGTTGCTTCTGATGCCCAAAGAGTAATCAATGTAAGTATTTCCAACCCATCCGGATGCTGGCGAATTGGGGCTGTTTATGGCCCAGGGAGGTCGTTTCTCATACTCGTCTTCGTTGGCGACCACAAGCCTGTAGAAATTTTTCACTCCGGACTGATCGCTAAACGTGACAGTAACAAATGCGCGATCCTTAATGAGACTATCTTTTACAATACTGACATTTAATACCTTGGGAGAAGGTTCGATGACAGAAGTCGCTTCAATTGGTAAAAAGCCATTTTTCTCAATTGTTATTTTGTACTCTTTCCCAGCCAATGGCTTACCTGTTCCGATATATCGCTTGTTCACTTCACTGTATTGCAGGGTTTCGATCGGTATATCCTTTACAAATACTTTAACCACAGCGTCGCTCACTTTGTCGCTTGCTAATTTCTTACCCATTGGAATACTCTGGCTCACACCAATGTTCCAAGCACTATCCGGATTAAGATAGCCATTCATTACCAGAAATGGAATTTGATTGTTTGGCCTGTAAGCGATCTCCTTTTCGCAAGCAAGAAGTAATGTTAAGGAGATAAAAAAGGCAAAATAGCGTATCAATTTGTTCATAATGCCATTGATATTAAAATTTGAAGCTATAGGAGAAGGAGGGAATAATCGAAAATAGACTGATCTGTTTCAATACATATTCACCTTGGTTGTTGATGCCCGGTCTGAGCGCCCATGGGTTCTGCCGGTTGTATAAATTGTAAAAGCTAAGATTCCATGTTCTCACCCCTCTCCGTTTTTGTTTGTGGAAGTTGATCCCAAAATCAAGCCGGTGATAGGGTGGCAACCGGTAATTGTTGCGTCCTTCAAAATAGTTGATATTCATCATATTGTCGTAATACGGTATATCCGTGTTGATTTGTTGGGTAAAAAGCGTTCCTGCATTTCCGGTGCGGTAAACCCAGGTAGTGCCTATATCGATTTTATCATTGAATTTGTGACTTAACACAAAGCTGATATTGTGTCGGTTATCATATTTTGCAGGGAAAGTTTTCCCAAAGCTGATATTTTCGAATTGCCGGTTCGCCCAGGATAATGTATATGCAATCCATCCTGTTGTTTTGCCAATCTCTTTGCTGATCATCACCTCGCTTCCATAAGCCCATCCTTTCCCGCTCTCCACTTTATCTTCCCAATTTCCCGATGAACCGAAAAATGAAGCGCCCTCCTTGTATTCAATCAGGTTGCTCATTTTTTTGTAGTATCCTTCGACGGTAAGGTCCAAACCTGTGGCAATATGATAAACAGCGCTTATCGCCACTTGCTCAGCGGTCATTGGTTTAATTTTGCCTGTTACCGGAACCCAAAGATCAGTTGGCAGGCTTATGCTTGAGGAGGTGAGCAGGTGGATGTATTGTTTCATACGGGAGTAAGCAGCCTTAAAAGAGAGATTGTTTCCGGCCAGATAATTAACCGACAGGCGCGGCTCCAGCGAATAATAGGAGGTGTTTTGAACATTGAACGCTGAAGCACGCAGACCAGCATTGGCTTTCAGTCGGGAGCCTAAGGTCACATCATCTTCACCATAAACCGAAATGTCATGCGCGAAGATGCTTTCATCCCCAAATGTTTTGTTGATGCCAGCGTCATTTGTATTACTGGATTGAACAGTTTTTACTCCGGGTTTAAAGTTGTGGAAGATATAGTTGGATCCGAATTTGATTGAGTGGCTGGGGGAGGGAAAAAAATCAAAATCAATTTTGGAACCGAAATCTTTTATTCCTGAACCAAAAGCATAATTGTCTATGTTAAGTTGATTTAGGTCAGGAAGCTCAACCTTGTTGTCACTTTCAATTTTGAAATTGTATTTGCTATAGGTGATAGCGGTATTGCTGAACAGCTTGTTGCTAAAAACATAATTCCACCGCAGGGCCGTGGTGATGTTTCCCCAGTTAAGATAAGTTTTTACGTTCTCTATACGCCTTCCTTCTTCTCCTGAAAGGTAATCGCTTTTTGCTATGGCCAATAAATTGTCTTTGCCCGAATAGACGCTTAAAAATAGCCGGCTACGGTCCGAAAACCGATGGTTGATTTTTGCGTTCATGTCATAAAAGTAGTAACCAAAAGAACTTCCATCATCTCTGGTTTTCATTAGGGGCATAGTAAGCAGGTCCAAATAGGTACGTCTGGCAGAGAGGGAAAACGATGTTCGCTCTTTGACAATAGGCCCTTCGAGATGAATCCTGGATGAGATCAGCCCTAAACTTATATTACCATGATATGCCTTTTCGTCGCCCTCGTTCATCCTGACATCTACCACAGACGAAAGCCTGCCTCCGAACCTTGCCGGAAAGCCTCCTTTAAAGAACTGCACACTTTTCGTCGCATCAGAGTTGAAAACCGAAAAGAATCCAAACAGGTGGTTGGCGTTGTAAACAGGTACCCCATCGAGGAGAATGAGGTTCTGGTCAGGAGCTCCCCCTCTGACATAAAGTCCGGTCGAACCCTCACTTCCTGATTGTACCCCTGGTAATAGTTGCAGCGTTTTAATTACATCGGTCTCCCCCAGTAATGACGGAAGGCTTTTGATCATTTCAATGGGTAAATCAATTTTGCTAACCTGGGTAGATGTAAGCCGCTCGCCGGCTTTTGTGGCGACCACACTAACCTCTTCCAATATGTTTTTTGTGGCGAGGGACAAATCAATTTTCAGATCTTTGGTTAAGTCTATTTCGTGATACTGGGTTTTGTATCCAACATAGGAGAATGCCACTTTTATTTTACCAGCCGGAAGGGTTAGGCTATAGAACCCGTAGTTGTTTGAAGTTGTACCGGTTAATCTGGCGGTTTCATTGATATAAGCCCCGATCAGGGTCTCATTGGTTTGGGCATCGATAATGTAGCCGCTGATGGTAAATTTCTGTTGGGCCAATGCTGCATAGCCAAAGGTTACAAAAAACAGAAGGGAGAGAAATTTGTTCACCTGAAATTTTTTTGTTGTTTGAGCGCCACGTTAGGCTACTTCATTTTTTAGTTTTACGCTGAATAAAAACAAGGCTGCCCCGGTTTGGAGGGGCAGCAATTGTTTTAACGAATGAATAGATTATTATTTTTCCCACAGTGTATAGCTAACACTAATTGAAACATTGCGACTGCGGGAAATGTATATATAGCTTTTTTCACTTGTACCTTGGGTATAGCTAAGGCTTGTTCTTAGTTTTCCCATATTTACAAAAAAACCACCGGTAATTAACCATTCATTCCATTCCAGCGATTTTTCCAAACCCACTAACTGACTTAAATTCCAGTGATAACCACTGCCTCCGAAAATGCCGAAGTGGGATGAGGTTCTTAATTGTAAAAGCAGCGGAACATTTAAATAATTTTTGGAATAGTTTAGATTGAATGTTCCGGATTGGCCATATATTCCCATTTTATAGCCTGTTCTGATCCTTTCAAAATTAATCCCCGATTCCAAACTCAGCCATGAAAAAACATTGTAGGACAAATTTGCACCGAATGTTATTCCAGGATACCAGTTATAATTTTTAGTATATGTCCTATTTTCTTTAAATAACGCATCGGTGACTGCGTAATTGGTTCCAATATTAGCCTTAAGGTTCCATTTTTCCTGAGATTGTGCACTCATTTCATAGGCTAAAATGATAGTAAATAAAATAATTAAACGTTTTGTCATGAATTTGTCTTAAATGTGTAAGTTAAATTTTTCATTATTTTCTGACCGCAGAGCCGTGTCAAACCATAAAAGATTGAGATTCTTAGGTTCTAACTTTGAACAGATTTTGTATTGCCTGTTTTTAGCAGACAGCTGTGTATGGGATGGCAGTATGGCTAATTGGTGACTACCTTTAGGTCATGGGAAATTTTATATTGATCATCGTTTATATTAGGTCAGGCAAGATAATCCTTATCCATCAATGGACTTTCAGAGGAATTATCTACTTATTAATACCGGGAATCATAAGAAGGTTACCCCTCTCTTGTTGTTAAAATATGTTAAATATGTATTTTGGCAATGTCATGAACAAATTTTTTCAGAAAGAATGAAAGTTAAAAAGCTGAAGAGTAATCAATTGGATTTATTGCAGTGCCAACCTTTTTTCTTTTAATTTTTAATCTGTAATTTGTAATTTTTAATTACAAGATTGCCATGAAGGTAAAAAGAGTAGAACTCTACCAAATGCCCATCAAGCTCAAAGAGCTTTTCATCATCTCTTTGGGCAAATTCGATTATGCCAGCAATGTTGTTGTCGTCATAGGAACCGATACCGGATTGAGTGGCTTTGGGGAGTGCAGCCCTTTTATGTCGATCAATGGCGAGAGCATGGATACCTGCGTGGTGGTAGGGCAATATCTGGCAAGGATGCTGATAGGGCAGGATCCGACCAATATTGAAGTTTGCACGAGCACGATGGATCACGTCATTTATGGAAACTCCAGCATCAAGAGCGCCTTCGATATGGCCTTGTACGATCTTGCATCCCAACAGGCTGAACTTCCGCTGTATGCTTTTCTTGGAGGGAAAAACAACAAAGTGTTAGCGACCGATTATACTGTCAGCCTGGGCGACAAACACAAGATGGTACATGATGCCTTGTGGATCAAACACCATGGATTTCAGGCCATCAAGGTTAAACTGGGCGAATCGTTTGAAAAAGACTTCGAAAGGATCCATCTCATCAGGGAGGCTGTCGGCAAGGAGATACCGATGCGGATAGATGCGAACCAGGGCTGGAACACGGAGACAGCAATTGCTACTTTGCGCGCACTTGGACCCTACAACATCCAGCATTGCGAAGAACCTATTCCACGCTGGAATTTCATGGAACTGCCCAAAGTTAGAAAGCAGAGTCCCATTCAGATCATGGCCGACGAATCATGCTCCGACCACCATGATGCCCAAAGGCTGATTGATTTGCAGGCCTGCGATCAGTTGAACATCAAACTCGGGAAATCATCCGGGATTTTCAATGCATTGAAGATCATTCAACTGGCTAAGGAGGCCGACATGCACCTCCAGGTAGGAGGGTTCCTCGAATCCCGCCTGGGATTTACCGCTGCCGCCCATCTGGCGCTTGCCAGTGACCACATCGTTTACTTCGACTTTGACACACCGTTGATGTTCACGGAAGATCCGGTTTCCGGCGGAATAACCTATGACAACCGGGGAGTCGTGACAATCCCTGATGCGATTGGATTGGGGGCATGGGTGGATGAAGAGTATTTGAAGGGGTTGAAGAAGGTAGAGGTATGTTGATTCTCTGACAACAAAATACCATATCTCCAAAATAAACTTCCAGATCATTTCTGAAAGTCAGAAATTTTGGGTAACTTATAGGAGATGTTTTTTGTGGTCTGCTTATCTGATTGGACGAAAGCTCATGATCCAGATGCTGACTTTTTCTTAGATCCGAAGTATTAACGCCCTAAAAAATTCCAAATGAAGAAAGAACAAATTCAGCAATTGTTTGAGCAATTTGAAAATGCAGTTTACGAATTCAAAGGGATCGAATGCTGGAGTGCAAGGGAATTGCAGGAGATACTTGGTTATTCGGAATGGAGAAATTTTCTCAAAGTAATTGAAAAGGCAAAGGATGGATGCAGGAATGCAGGGGTGAAAATCAGCGATCAATTTGTTGACGTCAACAAATTGATCGACATAGCTAAAGGTGCTCAGCGTCAGATAGATGATGTGGCTTTAACGCGATATGCGTGCTATTTAATTGCACAAAATGGGGACTCTGCCAAGATTGAAATAGCCTTTGCGCAAACTTATTTTGCTGTTCAAACCAGGAAGCAAGAGATCATTGAACATCGGCTGCTGGATGTGGAAAGAATCGTAGCTCGGGATAAACTATCGCAAGCGGAGAAAAATTTTTCAACAATCATTTACGAACGCGGTGTGGATGAGAAGGGCTTTGCAATTATACGGTCACAAGGTGACAAGGCATTGTTTGGAGGCCTCACAACCCTAGAAATGAAAAGAAAACTAGGTGTAGATGAAAGAAAACCATTGGCTGATTTCTTGCCGACCCTTACCATAAAAGCCAAAGATTTTGCAGTTGAATTAACTAGTCACAATGTTATTGAAAAGGATTTAAAAGGGGTAAATCCAATTGAAAGAGAACATGTTGAGAATAATTCTGCTGTGCGTAATATGCTGATTGACAGGGGTGTAAATCCAGAGTTGCTTCCTCCCTCAGAGGATACAAATAAAGTAAAACGAAGGCTTAAAAGCGAGGAGAAGAAGATTCTTGACAATATTAAAGGAAGCGGTTCCAAAAATCCATAATTGACTTTATAACTGATTAATGAATCTGCTCATTAATACTGAGCCTTTCATTGACCTACAGTTGTAATATTCCCCAGAAACCTATCCGACACATAGATCACCCGCAGACGATGGGCCATCATCTCAATTTTGAATGTGCCACTTCCCAGGTTCTCGCCGTCTGATTCTCCCGGTAGGGGAGTAGCGGAACTGATCTCGATTGTTTTCCCCGCATGGGTTGATACACGTCTGTCAGAGATGAATTTTCCGGAGTAAAGGCCCTTGAAGTTGGTTAGAATACCCCAGATCCCGATTTTACGAATTACCGTGATGTGAAAAAGCCCTTGTAGTGGGTTGGCCTCCGGGACCTGCATCATCCCTCCACCATTGAATTTGCCCAATCCGATGCTGGCAGTGAAAAGGTTAACTTCCAGCGAGGCCCCATCAATGATGAATTTGGTTGGTCGGCTTTTGAAGTTGAAATATCCGGATCCTAAACTTTGGATGTAAACCCTGATGCCCTTTATGCCTTTGGATTTTAATTCATTGGCGTTTTTTGCCACCAATGCATCAAACCCGAATCCGGCAATGTTGACGAAGTAGCGTTTGCTTGTCTGCCCATCCACATGACAGGTAATCTCACCAACATCCTGTTTGACGGATTTGCCGGCAAGGATAATGTCGATGGCTTTTTGGTAATGATCCGGAATTCCAAAGGTCCTGGTCCAGTCGTTGCCGGTGCCAACTGGAATCATCCCAAGCGTAACCTCATGATGTGACTGCTGCTCAGCAAGAAATATGCCGTTGACGACCTCATTGAGAGTGCCGTCACCTCCTGCAACCATCAGATGGGTGGCTCCGCGGGTGACGAGCTCTCTGGTTAATTCGATGGCATGGCGGGGATATTCCGAGAGGTTGAGGGTGTAGGTAATACCGGATTTTTTCAACAGCTGCTCGATTTTTGTCCGGTCTTCAGCCCCTTTCCCTCCGCCTGCATGAGGATTAAGAATGACCTGCCACTCGATTTCAATATTTTTTGGCATCTGATTTTTAGTTGAGTAGTTAGTACCTGACTACAAATCTAAAAAAAATCGGGTGCAGAGCAAATCTGCACCCGAAAATCTATGTGGACAAAAGCTATTAGCCTTTAGCTAAAAAAGCATTTTAAATGATTACTTCGCCAACTTAACCCTTCGACTTCGCTCAGGGACCGGTTTCCCAATCAAGAATTTCCTGTCAGCTAAGTTCTTTATTCCTGAACCGCAGCAATACCCGGAAGAACTCTTCCCTCGAGGTATTCGAGCATCGCACCGCCGGCTGTTGAGATGTAGGAAACTTTGTCGGCAATATCGAATTTGTTGACGGCAGCTACAGAGTCGCCTCCGCCAACCAGGGAGAACGCCCCTTTGGCTGTCGCTTTAACGATGGCATCACCAATGGCCCTTGTACCAACAGCGAATTTGTCCATTTCGAATACGCCAACCGGACCATTCCAAAGAATTGTGTTGGATTCGCTGATGACTTTGCTGAAATTTTTAATGGTTTCAGGACCGATGTCCAAACCTGACCAGTTGTCGTCGATGGCGTAAGAAGGGACCACTTTTGTATTGGCAGTCTCGGAAAAAGCATCAGCTTCGACCACATCGACGGCAAAGTGAAATTGTACCCCTTTGTCCTTGGCTTTCAACAACAGGCTCTTGGCGAGCTCTACATAATCGTCTTCACAGATGGAACCGCCAATTTTTCCGCCCTGGGCCTTCACGAAAGTGTAGGTCATTCCGCCACCGATGATCAGGTGATCGACAGAATTCAGAAGATTTTCGATGATGGTAATTTTGGAAGAAACTTTAGAACCTCCCATGATGGCTGTGAAAGGACGCTTTGGCGCTTTGAGTACTTTATCAAGGCTCTCTATTTCACTGGCTACCAGCAGGCCAAACATTTTGTCGTTGGGGAAGAATTTTGCAATAACCGCAGTTGAGGCATGGGCCCGGTGGGCAGTTCCGAATGCATCATTGACCCAACAATCGCCCAAAAGAGAGATCTGACGGGCAAACTCTTCGTCGCCACCCTCCTCTTCGGGATGAAAGCGCAGGTTCTCCAAAACCAATACTTCACCGGCTTTAAGGGCAGAGGCCATTGCCTGAGTTGCTTCACCGATACAGTCCGGAGCCATTTTAACAGCCATACCACCCAGTAATTTGCTGAGGTGAGGAACAAGATGTTTCATCGAAAATTTGTCTTCAGGACCCTTTTTGGGGCGCCCCAGGTGAGACATGATGATCACAGCCCCGCCTTTACCCAAAATGGTGTTAATGGTGGTGAGGGCAGCAGTCATGCGGGTATCGTCGGTAATTTCGAATTGTTCGTTGAGCGGAACATTGAAGTCAACTCTGATTAAGGCTTTTTTGCCTGAAAAGTCATAAG
>Ga0172379_10004394_pt1 | contig 20900 bp, 15 predicted proteins | sample GrowelOW334metaG_FD_119756 | JGI IMG/M metagenome (GOLD analysis project Ga0172379, IMG submission 119756) | Groundwater microbial communities from an aquifer near a municipal landfill in Southern Ontario, Canada - Groundwater well OW334 metaG | ecosystem: Environmental > Aquatic > Deep...
AAGAGGATTAACAACCACGTCTATAGTAGTGTGGTTAGCCTTGTGATCACGAGCATAGACTTCCTTAGAATAGTTCTAGCCCGCCCAGGCATCACGATGATTATAATATTTAGTCAATGCTCCCCACATATCAAATTCAGCGAGCCCTTTCTTTTGTGCCGCTTTAATAACTTCCCACATTAGCAAATTTGAGGCCATTACTTCTTTGTACTCCACCGAAGAACCACCGTACAAATAATAGGCTCGATTTTTAAAGCTGATAATTTCGTATGCTGAAAGCGGTGTTTTTTCAAAAGAAGCAACATAAATTTGCGCCATTTTGGCTTTGGAAAAGGTTTCCCAAACGCGGCGATGATAGGCTTTGTCATGTCCTAGGTAATTTTGACGACTAACCGTTTGTTCATACAACGAATAAAAGGTTTCAAAGGCTGCTTTCTCTGTCGTCAACTCAGATACGCTAACTCCTTTCTTTTGTGCAAGGCGAATATTATAACGGGTTTTGGATTTACAAAGCGCAAGTAGCTCCGCCTCAGAGTTATCTAAATCAATGAAAAAAGTGTGGGGCGCAAACAACGTAAAAGTGGACAAGGAAAACAAAAGATTGTCTTTACGCCATTTTTTCAACAATAATGGTATTTGAAACTTACCCGCCTCTTCTATAAAGCAATCGGGTTCCAGCTTAATAAAGACCAACTTCTTTCTCTGAAATTTTTCAACAATATGTTTAAGAATAGCTGGAGACGGATAAAAACCACGCGCATAATTTATTACCAATCTGCCAAAAGGTAAACTATGGACGGTAAACAAATAACCTTTTTCAATTTCGCCTTTCTCATTTACTTCCGCCAGTTTTAACACTTCGTTACCTGACTTTTCTTTTATTTCTCCCCACTCCCAAGTTTGCAACGGATGATTCACGCTCTTGTTCCATTCTTTCTTTTTCGCTTCGTCTTTGATAAGCTCTACGGTAATGTTCATTGTTAAAAATCGACTAATTATCTTAATTATTCTTTCGCTACTTCTTATTTTATCAATAAAAATGAAAGCAAAAACAGCAGAGACCGCCCAAAACACACGAAAACTGGAAATCGGTAAAAAGGTGGTTGTCGAAATTGAAATCGCCGATAGCGATTCCGAAAGAGCACTTGGTTATTCGGGGCATGCGCCTATTTCCTTTAACGAAGGGAAATTATTTATCTTTGAAAAAAGCGGCCGTTATACTTTTTGGATGAAAGACATGCTTTTTGATTTGGACATTATATATATTCAAGACAACCAAATTATGGAAATAAAAGAGCACGTTCCGGCCCCTCAGCAAAATGACGGGAAAATAGCCGTTATTTACCCTTCCATACCCTTTAATAAAGTTTTGGAAGTCAAAAGCGGATTTGTAAAGAAGTTTAAAATTAAAGTCGGGGACCAAATTATTTTAAAATAAGGGACAGAGGGGAAATTAGGGAGATTAGGGAAATTTTGACGATAATACGATCTACGATATACTATCTATTAAATACTTGTTTTATTTAGTCTTCGCGCCCATACGCTCTTCCACCAGCTTGGCTTGAACGTTTTTAGGCACATCTTCGTAGTGACTGGGTTCCATGTAGAAAAAGCCGCGACCCTGCGTAAGAGAGCGAATTTTCGTAGCATACCCCGACATTTCCGCCAAGGGAGTGTAGGCATTAATGATAACCGCGTCTCCCCGTTTTTTGGTACCTAAGATTTTGGCACGCTTACTCGATAAATCGCCTATAACCGTACCCATGTTGTCTTCGGGCACTGTTACTTCCATTTTCATAATCGGTTCAATAATCGTTGTGCCGGCACGTCTTGCACCGGAAGTTAAGGCCATGGAACCGGCAATTTTAAAGGCAATGTCCGAGGAGTCGACATCGTGATAACTACCATCGTACAAAGTGACTTCCATATCGACGAGTGGATAGCCGGCAATTACACCTTTGTCCATGGCTTCTCGTACACCTTTTTCGACGGAACCGATAAACTCGTTGGGAATGGTTCCACCTTTAATGGCATTTACATATTTAAAACCTTCTCCGCGAGGCAAGGGTTTAAGTCTGAGAAGACAATGTCCATATTGTCCACGGCCACCGGATTGATGAATATACTTGCCTTCGGCAGCCACCTCTTCGGTAATTGTTTCGCGATAAGCCACTTGCGGTTTACCCACATTGGCATTCATATTGTATTCGCGTTTCATACGGTCAACAACAATATCCAGATGAAGCTCTCCCATACCGGAGATGATGGTCTGTCCGGTGTCTTGGTCGAATTTAACCTTAAAGGTTGGATCTTCATCTAAAAACTTTTGCAAAATGCTACCCAGTTTTTCCTGATCAGCTTTGGTTTTAGGTTCAATCGCCATTGAAATAACCGGTTCCGGAAACTTTATGTTTTCCAAAACCATTGGTGCTTCTTCCGCACAAAGGGTATCACCGGTCTTGGTTTTTTTAGGACCAATCAAAGCGACAATTTCGCCGGCATAAGCAGTATCAATTTCTTCTCTTTGGTTGGCATGCATTAACAAAACGCGAGAAACGCGTTCTCTTTCGTTTGTACGCGGGTTATAAACGTAGGAACCGGATTTTAATTCACCAGAGTAAATACGCGCATAAGTCAATTTACCAACGTGAGTATCGAGTTGCAATTTGAAAGCTAAAATACACAATTTTTCTTCGGGAACCAGTTTACGAGTGATAATAGCTTCGGTATGTGGTTCTACTCCTTCAACTTCAATAATGTCGGTTGGAGCGGGAAGGTAGTCAATAATTCCGTCCAACAAAGGTTGAACACCTTTATTGCGCAAACTGCTTCCGGCGTAAATAGGCACAATTTTATAAGCAATAGTCGCGCGACGAATGCCCGCAGCCAATTCATCAGCGGAAATTTCTTCACCATTGAGAAACTTTTCCATTAACGCATCGTCGTTTTCGGAAACTTTTTCTACGAGTTCTGCTCGTTTTTTTTCCACATATTCTTTCATGTCGGCAGGAACTTCTTTAGTACTGAATTTTGTTCCTTGAGGGTCTTGATCCCAATACAATGCTTCACGCTTTAATAAATTCACAACTCCAACAAAGTCATTCTCACGCCCAATGGGTACGGTAATGGAAACAGGAATGACACCCAATCTTTCCTTAATTTGGAGAAGTGTAGCTTCATAATTGGCACCCAATTTGTCCATTTTATTAATGAAACAAATGCGGGGAACCTTGTATTTATCGGCTTGTCGCCAAACGGTCTCCGATTGAGATTGCACGCCTTCTTCGGCATCAAAGATAACGACCGCGCCATCTAAAACACGTAACGAGCGTTCCACCTCGGCAGTAAAATCCACGTGGCCCGGAGTATCGATAATATTAACGCGTACATCACGCCAAAAGGTAGTTGTAGCTGCGGAAACAATAGTAATACCTCTTTCTCTTTCCTGCTCCATCCAATCCATTTGCGTGTCACCATCGTCTATATTGCCAATCTTGTAGCTTCGGCCGGTATAAAAAAGGATTCGTTCGGTTGTCGTGGTTTTTCCGGAATCAATATGCGCCACAATACCTACATTACGAATGTGGTCTAAATTTACTTTTCGGTTTTGTGTAACTATTGCTTGTGCCATTTGAATTCCAGATTAAACAGTATAAACGATAATCAATAAATGATAAAGAGATTTACCAAGCAAAATGAGCAAACACTTTGTTGGCTTCCGCCAATTTCTCGGTTTGAAGCTTTTTATCAAACGCAGCTCCCTTACCTTCCAACGCATCGGTCATTTCGGCATACAATTTATCGGCAAACGTTTTAAATTCTTTATTACTGCGCGCACGGGCACTGTCGATAATCCATTTCAAACCCAAGAACATTCTGTGGGAAGGAATAACTTCTTTTGGAACCATGTAAGAGGCGCCACCAATACGACGGGGACGAACGGTTACTTTTGGTCCGACTTTCTGAATTACCGTTTCCAAAACTTCCAGAGGGTCTTTTTTGGTTTCCTTGATTCGGTCCATTACCTCATAAACAATGCTTCGGGCAATATCTTTCTTCCCGTCCATCATAATAAGGTTCACCAGTTTAGCAACCGCTAAACTGTTGTAGACTAAATCCGTTTTGGCGTCTCTTTTATTATATTTACGTCTTGGCATTTTATTTATTTATTTTTTAATTGGCTTTTTTAGCTTTGCCCGATTTCATTCCGTATTTGGAACGAGAGCTTTTTCGTCCTTCAACACCGGCGGTATCGTAAACACCACGCACGATGTGATATTTAACACCTGGAAGGTCGGGTACACGACCGCCACGAACTAAAACCACGGAGTGCTCGGCCAAGTTATGACCGATTCCGGGAATATAAGCGGTGACTTCCATTTTATTGGACAATCGAACTCTGGCAATTTTACGCAAAGCGGAGTTTGGTTTTTTCGGTGTCATGGTACGCACCACGGTACATACCCCCTTCTTCAAGGGTGAAGCATGTTCATTAAACACTCCCGTAACATGGTTAAACCATTTTTTTAAGGCTAGCGCTTTGGTGGAGCGCACTTTTGTTTTTCGACCTTTTCTGATCAATTGATTTATTGTAGGCATTTATTCTTGTTTAATTTATCCGTAATATTTTTCAATTAACTCTTGTTTGACAGGAATTAATCTTCCGATTATAACATTTTCTTTTAAGCCGTACAAATGGTCTACTTGGCCCTTGATTGAGGCTCTTGTTAACACATTGGTCGTGTTTTGGAACGAAGCCGCTGATAACCAAGAATCGGTATAGATGGAAGACTTGGTAATACCCATAATTTGGGTTTTACCCGTTGCTGGCTTTCCACCTTTGGCAACCGTCTTTTTGTTCTCTTCGATAAACACATCTTTACTTACTGCTTCACTGGTTAAGAAGTTGGTATCACCTTCATCTTCAATGACAATCTTGTCCGACATTTTGCGAATAATAACTTCGAAATGCTTGTCGTGAATACCAATTCCTTGAGATTCGTAGACATTTTGAATCTCGTTCAACAAGTACATTTGTGTAGCGCGGATTCCTTTTATTTCCAAAACCTCTTTGATATCCAAGTATCCTTCGCTTAATTGTGTTCCTTTAATGGTCAATTGACCATTTTTAACATGCAATCTTTGCGTTGTCGGAATTTGGTACGTTTTCGTTTCACCGCTCTTGGTGGAAGTGATTTCAATATGATACAAGTCGGCACTTTCATCTTCGGTAACCTTCACGCGACCATCAAGTTCGGCAATAGGTGAAATCACTTTCGGAGTACGAGTTTCCAAAAGCTCTTCTACACGAGGCAAACCCTGAGTGACGTCGGAAATAACGATACCTCCAAAGTGACGTACGCGCATAGTCAGCTGTGTACCCGGCTCACCAATGGACTGTGCAGCTACGACACCTACGGGAACGCCAATTTCAACGGTTTTACTGGTCGTGAAGTCGGAACCGTAACATAATTTACAAAGTCCACGACGTGTTTTACAAGTTAGTGGTGAACGAACCTCTATCTTTTCAATTTTTTCCTCGTTCAAAACCGCGACCAGTTCTTCCGTAATCAAGGTTCCTTTTTCAACTAAAACCTTACTACCCTTCTTAATGTCTTGAGCGGTGTAACGATGAATAGCTCTTTCACTGAATTTATCGCCACGGATTCCCAATCGGGAAACAGTTAAGCCTTCAGTATCACCACAATCCTCTTCCTTAATGATAAGGTCATGCGAGACATCAACCAAACGACGGGTTAAGTAACCAGCGTCTGCAGTTTTCAAGGCGGAGTCGGCCAAACCTTTTCTCGCACCACGAGTATTGGTGAAGTACTCAAAAATCGTCAAACCTTCACGATAATTGGACTTTGTCGGCATTTCGACAATCTTACCCATTGGGTCATAAATAAGACCTTTGATACCTGAAATCTGTTTAAGTTGTTCACGTGAAGCACGCGCACCACCCGACTTAATAATTACTTTCACCGGATTTTCCTCGGAATAGAAATCCCAAGTAATATCGGCTAATTTTTCGGTGGTCTCAATCCAAACATTGTTGATAAGTTCTTTCTTTTCACTTAAAGTGACCAAGCCCTGCATATAGTTGGAATCGATTTGCGCCGCTTCCACTTCTGCTTCCTTAACAATTTTACCCTTATCTTTATGAATTATAGTATCTGTGACAGAGAAGGAGGCGCCTCCAAAACGAGTGGCCGCCCAGAAACCTAAGTTTTTCAATTCATCAATAAGCTCGGCAACTCTTTCACTCGGCAAGATTTTGGTCGCCACTTTGACCAGCGCCTTAACATCGGCCGCCTTAAGTTCAGCATTCACAAATTTCAATTCTTTGGGAAGCTTATGATTCAAAATGACGCGTCCAACTGATGTTTGGAGCATGCCTTTTTCCGTCTTTAAATTTATCGGTTCACGCAACTTGACTTTCCCGACGGAATATGCAAATTCCACTTCTTCTTCACTGCTAAAGTTTTTTAGTTTTGAAGCATCGATTTCATAAGTTGTGTCAATGCTCGTTAGGAAATAAATACCCAGAACCATTTCTTTGTTGGGAATGGCAATTAACGAACCGTCGGCCGGTTTCAATAAATTCTTACTGGGCAACATATATTTCTCCGCTTCCGCTTTGGCTTCGTCGGAAAGGGGTACGAACACACCCATAGCGTCACCATCGAAGTCGGCGTTGTAACCTTGACACACACAAGGGTGAAGTCTGATAGCAATCCCATCGGTAAGAACCGGATGGAAAGCCAAAATACTAAGCTTGTGCAAAGTAGGCGCACGATTCAAGAAAATAGGATAATTTTTGACGATTTTTTCCAAAATGTCATAAATCAATGGATCCTTACTTTCAAAGAAATTCTTGGCGCTCTTGATATTTGTCGCATGACCTTGAAAAATGATTTCCTTCAAAATAAAAGGCTTAAAGAGTTCCAAAGCCATATCTTTAGGCAACCCAAACTCATCAATTTTTAGTTCAGGGCCAACAACAATAACAGAACGACCCGAGTAATCGACACGTTTTCCTAAAAGGTTTTGTCGGAAACGACCTTGCTTACCTTTCAAAATTTCGGATAACGATTTTTTCTTCTTAATTCCGGCACCTCCACGCACAGTTCGACCTGAGCTTTTGCTAAGATCAATCAATGAGTCGATAGCTTCTTGAAGCATGCGCTTTTCATTGCGAAGAATGATGTTGGGGGCTCCAAGTTCAATCAAGTGACGCAAACGATTGTTGCGGTTGATTACTCTTCGGTAAAAATCATTCAAGTCGGAGCTTGCAAACTTTCCGCCGGTCAATTGAACCATAGGACGAAGGTCGGGTGGAATTACCGGTAAAACGGTAAAGATCATCCACTTGGGTTCAATTTTTGTCTTAATAAACGATTCCAAGGCACGAACTCGTTTTAGTAATTTGGCACGCGAGTCACCTTTGGAAGTGTTAAGTTTTTTATTCAACTCCACCAAAATTTTGCTTAAATCAAGATCGCTGAGCACTTCTAAAAGTACTTCGGCACCCATTCCAACGTCAATTAGATCGGAAATGCCCAACTCTCTAAAGGCAATGTAATCCTCTTCCTCAATCACTTCCATCGGCTTAACCGTTTTGACAAGTTTCACCAATCGATTGTAGTGATCTTCTTGAATGGTTTTTTTATCCGTGTACTCGTTTGAAAGAGCCAAACGTTTTTGTTTAAGTTTGTGTTTTGTTTCCGAGGTGGCAATGCTTTGTTGATCTTTGTTCGTAACTCTTTTTTCAATATTCGCCAATTCCTTATCCTCGGCAATCTTTAGATCAGATTGTAAAGATGCGTACCAATCTTCCAAGTTCTTCTTTGATTCTTTTTCTTTTGTGCGAATAACGCCTTCGGCATCTTTTCGCATACTTTCATTAACAGACTTTGTTAAATAAAGCGCAAAATAAATGATTCTTTCAATGGCATTGCTGGGTAAACCTAAAACCAAGGATAAAGGCGAACTGGTGGTTTTAAAGTACCAAATATGAGCTACAGGAGCTGCCAAAGTAATGTGACCCATTCTTTCTCTACGAACGCTAGAAGAAGTCACTTCAACACCACAGCGATCACAAACGATTCCTTTATAACGAATCCGACGATACTTGCCACAGTAACATTCATAATCTTTTGTCGGTCCAAAAATTCGCTCATCAAATAAACCGTCTTTTTCCGGTTTAAAGGTGCGATAGTTAATCGTTTCCGCTTTAATAACTTCTCCGAAAGATTTCTTCAAAATCAACTCCGGCGAAGCCAAAGAGACCTTAAGAGAAGTAAACATAACTTCTTCGGCTGGCTTTTTCATAAGTTGTTCCACATCCAATTCGGTTACATTTTCAGGAATAACAGGAACTACTGGAATATCTAGTTGGTCGGTCATTTTCTTATTTAATCATTTCAACTTCTAATCCCAGAGCATTAAGTTCTTTAACAAGAACCTTGAACGATTCTGGCACACCAGGATTCGGAATTTCCAAACCCTTGATTATTGCTTCAAATGCCTTGTTTCTACCTTTAATGTCGTCACTCTTAATGGTCAACATTTCCTGTAGAGCAGCAGCAGCACGATGCGCTTCCAGTGCCCAAACCTCCATCTCACCAAATCTCTGACCTCCCATTTGCGCTTTTCCACCTAAGGGTTGTTGAGATACTAAAGAGTATGGTCCTGTTGAACGAGCATGAATCTTATCTTTGGCCATGTGAGCCAACTTAAGGATGTATTCATACCCAACGACAATTTTGTTCTCATAAGATTCACCGGATTTTCCGTCATACAAGACAAATTTTCCATCGGCGGGCAAACCCGCTTCTCGCATTTTTTCAATCAAAACCTCTTCAGGAACTTGATCAAAAACCGGAGCGGCAAAATTGTTACCCAATTTTTTGGCAGCCATACCGACATAAGTTTCATAAAGCTGTCCTAAATTCATTCTCGAAATAACGGAAAGCGGAGAGATAATGATATCAACAGCAGTTCCGTCTTCAAGATATGGCATGTCTTCAATGGGAACTATTTTCGAAATGACACCTTTGTTCCCGTGACGTCCAGCCAACTTGTCTCCAACCATAATTTTGCGAAGCTCCGCAACCTTTACAACAACCCTCTTTAAAACACCGGGTTCAAGTTCCGCACCACTCTTTTCTGTCAAAACACGAACATCCACAACGACACCACTCTTTCCATAAGGAATAGTTAAAGAAGTATCTTGTACATCTTTCGCTTTTTCACCGAAAATAGCTTTTAAGAGTCTTTCTTCAGCCGTCAATTCTTTTTCGCCTTTAGGAGCCACTTTACCTACTAAGATATCGCCACCATTAACTCTGGAACCCACTACCGCTACCCCTTGTTTATCCAGATTTGCCAAAATTTCTTCACGAACATTGGGAATGTCGCGGGTAATCTCTTCCGGTCCCAATTTTGTATTAACAACGTCAACCTTATATTCTTCAATAACTATTGAAGTCAATAGGTCTTCTTTCAAAACTCTTTCCGAAATTACAATAGCGTCTTCGTATCCCAAACCTTCATAAGCCATATAGGCAACCATTAAATTGGATCCAAATGCGATTTCCCCATTTTTAGTTGTCGGCCCATCTACCATCACTTCACCTTGTGTAACCGATTCCCCATTTTTTACGGTAGGAGCCTGAGAAAATGCGGTATCTTTATTTGTTCTTTGGAATTGTTCCAGTTCGAATTGATATTCCTTACCGCTCTTTCCCTTAAATTTGAGCAGAGAAGAATCGACGTATTCAACTTTCCCTGATTCCGGAGCGATAATGGAACGATTTGCACCCTGTGCAATCAATTTCTCCATGCCGGTTCCTACCATAGGAGGTTCTCTTCTAATCAAAGGAACAGCCTGACATTGCATGTGTGTGCCCATAAGAGCACGACTGGCGTCGTCATTTTGTAAAAAAGGAATCAGCGCAGCAGAAAGTCCAACCACTTGTCGTGGAGAAATATCAATATATTGGATTTGTTCAACGGGAACTTCAATAAACTCACCATTGTGTCGAGCTGGCACACGATTGTCTAGGAAATAACCCTGACTGTCTTTCGAAATATTTGAGTGTGTAATGTAAAAATTCTCTTCATCATCAGGTTGCATATAAACCATTTCTTCAGTTTGACGAACTCGAGTTTTACCGTTTTTCTCTTCCTTTACAACTTTGAAGTAAGGCGTTTCGATAAAACCATATTTATTAACCTTGGCGTAAAGGGCCAAATAAGTAACAACACCGATATTGGGACCTTCAGGACTTCTAATCGGACAAATTCTTCCGTATTGTGATGGAGAAATGTCACGAATGGAAAACGAGGCACGATTTTTTTGAATGCCACCTGGTCCACCTACAGTAAGTCTTCTTAGATTATCCAATTCCGACAAAACATTCGTTTGGTCAACAATTGTAGACAATTGACTGGTTTTAATGAAGGTATTTATGGAGGCAATTAAGGGTTTGGGATTCAACATTTGAGAAGGGGTGGCTTCGTTAATAGGAGGAATAAGACTCATTCTTTCTTTCGTATCTCTTTCTACTCTCATCATACCGACCCTCACGCCATACATGCCGACAAGTTCACCAACACGCCTTACACGGCGATTTCCCAAATGGTCAATGTTGTCAAAACCTTCTCTGGTTTTGGAAACCCCAATCAAATACTTAACAATCGCAACCAAATCTTCTTTTGTCAACAAATAGTCTTCTTTAGAGGCATTGTTTTGAGAAAGTTTACGATTAATCTTATATCGGCCAACAGGAGCTAATGAGTAACGACGTGGATTAAAAAATAAGTTATGAATGGTTTCCTTGGCATTTTCCAAAACCAATGCTTCACCCGGTTTAATCTTTTTATAGAGCTCTAAAATGGCTTCATCTTCAGTTTCGGTGCGGTCTCGATCCAATGTTCCTAAAATATAATCTCTGTACAACTCTTCATCCATATCCATGAACGCTTTGGAGATATCACCGCGTGACATTCCAAAAGCCTTTAGAATCAACGTTACGGGAAACTTACGCCTCTTGTTAATTTTAGCCTCCACTTGTTTGGTTTTACCGATAAAGATATCCAACCAAGCGCCAATATAAGGTCTAACTTCCGCATTAAAAATAGTTATACCGGCAGTACGATCTTGTTCTGCAGTGTAGTACAAACCCGGAGCGCGAACAATTTGACCAATAACACATCTTTCAATACCATTAATAATAAAAGTTCCTCTTTCCGTCATCATCGGCAAGTCACACAGATAAAGCCTTTGTCTCTTGGTAACACCAGATTGTAAATTTTGGAGTTCTAAATTAAAATAAACGGCAAACTGATAGCTTAATTGTTTTTCAAAAGCTTCTTTTTCCGTAATTTTTGGAGTTTCGTATTCAACTTTATCCAAATGCAAAATCCAATTCTTTTTTGTATAGTCTTCAATTGGAAAAAATTCTCTTAGAATTCTTTCAAACTCGCCATCTAAAAACTGCGCATACGACTCTTTTTGAAAGGAAAGGAAATCAATATTTTTTAAGTCAATAATTTTGTTACTGGGGTTCAACAAGTTGCGGGTAGTTGCGGCCGGGTTATTGTTAAGAATATTTTTTTTCTTCATTTGCTCCCTATTTGAATCTAAAGTAAACAAAAGAAAAGCGTACCAAACAAAAAAGTACGCCTATTCCGTTGAGATCAAGTGAAAATGGATTATACGCCAACTATTTTTTCCTGTCAACAGCTTTTTTCACATCATTAAGTTCCAATTTCAGCTTGTCGACAATATTACCGATTTTCTTGTTCGTTTCTTTCTTAATCTCCTGAAACTCATTGCTTCCAGCGATCTCCTGCACAGCTATTTCACCCTTTTCCCCAATTTCCTCAGCGTATTGCAAAATTTGCTTGGCCAACTTTCTACCGGACTTTGTAAACGCCAGGTAAAAACCGGCCCCTGAAACCATTGCTCCAGTGATAAAGCCGGTGATAAAGCTTTGACCAACCGCATCATTCTTCTCTGTCATTATTCTTTATCCTTTTGATAATGCCGTTAAACAAAGAAAATACAACTTTCGCCCCCTCTGCTACATTTCCAACCTCCGTAAACGATTTTTGTAAGGCTCCCACAACCATTGCCAGGCCGGAGCTCATTTTGTTGACTCTTTCAGTCACTTTACGCAAATCGCGAAGTAAAAGGATTATTTGAATACCAATAACGGTAACCAAGATTGTGGAAATGGAAAGCGCGGCCACAATAACAATCTGAACAGTTTCAAGATTCATAAGTCTTAAATATGCGAAAAAATAGGATAAAAGTCAAGGGCACCTTATGGCTTTACATTAATACTGTAATTCCGAACCGTTTCTTGACCGTTTCGACCAACAATTCTAAGTTCCAGATTTACGTGACCTTTCTTGAGATAAATTTCTTCTTTGAACCACCCTTTTTCATCCTGAAAAATTTGTTCTCCGTTTAAATAGATAATCGCTCCAATTGTAGTTTGTCCTTCAATTCTCAGGGGTTTGCTTTGGGTGATTATAGTTGCTACCGGCTTTATATTCAAGAATGGTTTTTGAATAAAGACCACAAACTTAATCAAAAAAAATGAGAGAACTACTAACAACAATAACAAAAAATAGACGTTTTTAGGTAAAAATCGACTTTGCTCAAGGTCTTGACTTTGTCGAATAAAATTTACATCTTTTTCCTTCATTTCTCGTCTCAAGAGGGCGAGTATCTTCACTTCGTCCAAACCCAACAAGCCAACATATGCTTTTATCACTCCCTGCAAATATGCAGAAGACGCAAACGCTTCCCAATTACCAGACTCCACATGTTCCAATTGCACCAGGCTAATCTTGCTTTGTTTGGAAATTTCACGAAGGCTAATTTTCAAATCCAACCTTGATTGCTGAAGAAGATCGGCTACTTTATTCATACCATTAGTTACTCCTGTCCCGCCCCCTCCTCTTGTACAGCCGAAGCAGACACTAAAATCTCACGGGGCTTAGACCCTTCCGACGGCCCAACGATACCTGCTCTTTCCAAGTCATCCAAAATTCTTGCCGCCCTGGAATAACCAATGGAGAATTTTCGTTGTAATAAAGAGGCACTGGCTTTTTTTGCCTGATAAACTAAATTCACCGCATCATTAAACAGCGGATCCTTGTCTGAAGACTTAAGGGAAACATTTCCGCTGGAATCAACCATTGTTTTCACTTCTTGTTTGGTAACCTCTTCAGTATAATGCACAACCTGCTGGTTTTGCTTCAAGAAATCCACCAAACTTTGCAACTCTTCATCGGCGATAAACGGACCTTGAATACGCGTTGGCTTTGAGGCATTGGGGGAAATAAATAACATATCACCTCGTCCCAATAGCTTTTCGGCCCCTGGCATATCAATAATCACGCGAGAATCGATCATACTGGAAACATTAAAGGCAATGCGTGCCGGAATATTGGCTTTCATAAGTCCGGTAATTACGTCCACCGAAGGTCGTTGCGTGGCAATAACCAAATATATTCCCACCGCACGCGCTTTCTGAGCGATGCGCGTAATCGAGTCTTCAACTTCCTTCGCCGCATGCATCATTAAGTCGGCCAACTCGTCAATAATAATGACGATGTAATACATTTTCTTTTCTACTTCCTTCACCGCTTTATTATAAGAGGCCAAGTCACGCATTTTGGATTCTGCCAATATCTTGTAGCGTTCCTCCATTTCCTTAACCGCGTATTTCAATGCCGACAACGTATCTTTGGGATCGGTAATTACATTCGTCAGTAGGTGAGGAATACCGTCGAAAGGCATAAAAGTCACCCGTTTAGGGTCAATTAAAATAAGGCGCAACTCATCGGGAGTGGTTCTGAAAAGTAGGGTAGCAACCCACGCAGAAAGTAAAACCGATTTACCCGATCCCGTGGTACCAGCGATCAAAATATGAGGCATGTCATTAATTTCGATCGACTGCGACAGACCGGCAACGTCCAATCCCATGGGAACTTGCAGTAGTTTGGTACGATCTCCAAATTGAGGGCCGGAAAGCATCTGTCGCAAAGGAACCACTTGCGGCTTGATATTCGGAACTTCAATACCCACCAACGATTTACCGGGAATGGGCGCCTCAATACGGATTAATCCATGAGGCGCGGCCAATGCCAAAGCCAAATTATTTGAAAGTGAAGTTATTTTATTGAGTTTTACTCCTTTGGCAATTTGCAAAGCGTATTGCGTTACTGCCGGACCATAATTTACATCCGCCACCCGTGCTTTAATGCCAAAACTGTCCAAAGCCTCCTCAATGGCATCGGCACTACGTTTTACATCACCCCTTTCCGCCTCCTTTTCTTTAGCGACGTTCAATAAAGTTAAAGGTGGAAATTTCCAATTCAAGCCCACGGAGGTTTTTGAAACATTTCTCATGAGAGTATTATCGGCCAAGGCTTGCGGCATAACCGGTTTGGCTGCTAAAGCTGTTTCCGGTTTTTTCATCAATAATTTTCCTAAAGGAGCCATATCACCAACAAATTCCGCATTTTTACTCTTCTTGTCTTTTTCCTTTTCTTCTTTGTTTTTAAAGGTGTTTTTTAGAACTTTGCCTATTTCTCCGAAAAGCCACGAAACTCCCTTGGCCACCCATTTCACAAAGTCCGGAAGCGAAATTTCAAAAGCTAGCAATACTCCCACCAACAAAACAAACGAGAAGGTTACTAAAGTTCCCGGTGGAGATAATAATCCGTCCACCTCTTGGGCCAAGCTCTCCCCTAGAGATCCCGTTCTTAATACGATTAATGAAGCTAAAAAAACCATCGTGTAACCTAAGAACCAATTAACCTTAATGATCTTCAGTTTTTTGCTTTGCACCATCGCTCCCGAGGCAAAAAGAAAATTCATAGGAAATAAAATCGCCACGCGCCCAAAATTTGAAATCAACCATTCATGTACCACGTTTAACACTTTGGCTTGTTGATTAAAGGACATCATAAGCAGAATAAAGACCAATAGGAGCACCAAGGAAAAAATTCCATATACTGTGCTGGACTTTAATTTCAGCTTCAAAAAAGGAATTTTAATTGCTTTTCTCCGTGCCATAAAAGCATTATACAAAGATTCATACTAATTGGAAAAGCAAGAATGTTTCGTCAATAACGAGAGCTAATCTGGTATTCTTTTCAGTTGAGTATTAATCGACTGTAACGCTTCATAAAAGTACTCTTCATACTCTTGATACCTTTCGGGTGGAAAAGCTTTTCCTTGTGCCGGATAACAGGTTGATAAGAAATCTTTAAAAGAGACCCCATCCAAAATAATTTCAAAACCTAATTCTGTTTTTTTGTACAAATTGTTGTGATAAAGATAGGCTTTCACATTTGCCTTATAAACATCTCGTCTTATAGCTTCTGAAACGCCTTTTGGATCAAAAATATCAACACTGAAAAGTACTGCTTCTGGGAAAAAGCCCCTAAAAACTGTGCCATCATGTTTAACATAATTTGGAACTCTGTCTCCGGGTTTTAACAATGATTTCTTCGTACCATTAAATGAGAATAACATCTCCTGTTTTTCACCAACTGGAATTACCCGATTTATGCTGCCAGGATTTATCTTGTGCATATCCATAGCATCTCGTTCCCCAAGAATATGAAATTCCGTTTCTATACCGTCCTTACTCATTGCGTAAATTCTCACAAGTCCTCTACCTGTTTGTTGCAATTGATAAAGACCTTCGATATTAGATAAATCTTTCGAAACAATAAAGCCCGCTTCTTCTAGAGTTTCTATCGCTTCAATATCTCTGACATCATTAGACAAAACTCCCAAGATGTCGATATCCGAATAAATATTTGTTATTCTCCCCGTTGCCCAAGAGCCAAAACTAGAAAGAGCCATTTGCGACCCATGATTGACAAAATGTTCTTGTAAACGATGAACGTGCATATCCAATTTTCTTTGGTGTTCTGCCACATCTTTAGATTGAGGGAAATTCTTACCCAGATATAAATTAAATATTTCTTTTCTATTGTGTCCATTAGCTTCAATGCCATGCTCTTCGGCAATATATTGGTATTCTTCAGGAGTAGCTCCCCACAGTTTGGCCCTAAAGGCATACAAAGCCGTTACGTTCTTCTCCACAATATCTGAATCCTGGAAATTTTGACCTTGTAATTCAACTAATCTAGTATCAATACTCATAAAAAGTAAAAACGAACTGGTATCAGTTTGTTTAAGGTTTTATTGGATAAAAAAAAGCCGCGCAAATGTTGCGCGGTGCAATAGAAAGAGAGTCTGTTTTTTCTAGGCTCCATATTCTATTATGGCAAGCGGGGTTCCAGATTGCAAGTTCAATTTTGTTTTACTTTTAGTAGAATACATAAATATGTTAAACATCAAATCAACACAAACCGTTAACAACAGTCGTTTCAGCAGTCAATTTGTCAAACCACGATATGAAGACTACTGTTTTTCAAATATTCCCGGAACAATAAAATCTTTACTAGGGGTAAATGATAACTCGTCCAAATTACCTGTAGATGCTTTGTCTAAAACAAAAACGGATAAGGTGCTTTTTCTTTTTATCGACAGTTTCGGCTGGAAATTTTGGGAGCAATACAAAAATCGCTATCCGTTCTTGAAACGTTTTCTGGATGAAGGAGTGGTTTCCAAACTAACAAGCCAATTTCCCTCCACTACCGCCGCCCATGTGACTACGATTCATACCGGACTGGAAGTTGGACAAAGCGGGGTCTATGAATGGTTTTATTACGAACCAAAACTGGATGCCATGATAGCACCACTTCTATTCTCTTTTGCCGGCAAAAAAGAACGCAATAATCTTGAAGTAACAGGCATTAACCCGGCAGAAATTTATCCCCAAAAAACGATTTATCACGAATTGAACAAACAAAAGGTAAGCTCTTATATTGTTCAGAATCAAGCTTATACACCGTCTCCCTATTCTGATGTTGTTTTTGCCGGAGCCACAAAAATATTACCCTATCGTAATCTAGCGCATAGCTTAACCTTGCTTTCAAATGTTATTAACGAAACTCAAGGGCCAGCTTACTATTTCTATTACTATGATGCCATAGACAGTACCGGTCATGTTGACGGACCGGGAAGTGCTTTTCATGAAGCCGAAATTCACAATTTCTTTACGGCTATTGAAGATTTGTTTTACCAAAAACTGAAAAAAAAGGAAGAACTAACAATTTTACTTTCCGCCGACCATGGCATGGCCAATATTAGCCCAAAAGAAACTTATTACATTAATCGAGAAATTCCGGAAATACTTCCCCTTATAAAAACAAATAAAAACGGTCAATACTTAGCCCCAGCAGGCTCCGCGCGTGATATTTTCATGTATATTAAAGATGACAAAATCAGCGAAGCAAAAGCGCTGCTGACAAAAAAACTGGATGGCCAAGCGGAAGTATTTGAAGTTAGCCAACTAATAAAAGAAGGTTTCTTTGGGAACCAAAAACCGAGCCAAAACTTCCTGGATCGGGTGGGAAATCTAGTTGTATTGTCTTACAATCTACACGCCGCTTGGTGGTACGAAGAAAACAAGTTTGAGCAACTCTACTATGGCCATCACGGTGGACTCACTCCCGAAGAAATGGAAATTCCATTATTAGTTTTATAGACAAAATTACTGCTAAGCATCAAGTATGACAGAATGGGATGTGTTATTTTCCAAGCAAATTGATCCACATCAGATAAATGGTGTAGAAGGAGAATTTGCCAATCTGGAATATTCAAGATGCGTAGCCCTTTCTTGCTTAGGATTAGACACCCTTATCGAGTACGAAAACCCGCTCTTTCAGGCACAAGGATACGATCAGAGGGAATAATAATTATTCACCCAACAGGTTTCTTACCGCATCGTGAACTCTGGCTACTTTATTTCCTGTTCCGGGTAATATATATGGCAACACACCTATTTCAAAAGGGTATTGATTAATATCTTTATTGGTAAATCCGATAGATAAGGGGTTTTTAAGCATAGCGCTATCGTTTCCATCAGGCGTATCACCAAATGTCACTCTTCTGTCAGGTGAAACACTGTGCATTATCCCCAAATTATCAACTGTGTATTTTTTTCCGTCAATCCCTCCAGGAAGTGCTTTAGTTACATCAAAAACTGCCTGCCCACCCCAAGCAACCATATAATCGGGGCCAACTGATTCTCTCATTTTTAATACTAACGAAGCCCAGCTCTCTGGACCGGCACTTCGAGGAAACAAAAATGTCATTTTTGTTGGTTCGGCCCAAGCACCATTATGCTCAAGCGCGACTTGTAAATATTCCGGAGGTATATGATCTTGCCAATCCTTCTGCGCATCTGATCTCATACGTTGCGCCTCATCAGCAGTAATTTGTAAGCCCAGTTTTGAGTAATGACTTAACAATAGACGAATCTCTGACATTGGGAGTCTACGTTCATATAGTGTGTTAACTTGACCGTATGCTATACGACGCAAAGCACCCCCATTAGCTGTAGCCAAATAAAGAGAAGAGCTTTGTTGTTCCGCAGCTGATAATTCAAGTAATATAGGAAGTATTCCTGTTAGAGCGGTTGCTCCCCGCGCTGTTATAATTGCTGGAATTACACCTCGTCTAGCAATATCAAGCATAAGTTGCGCTACCGCCTCTGTACCATAATTTTCGTCCTTACTATCGTGCAACGTTCCATCATAATCAAATGCCATTAAACCGACGCCGCGAGCTCTAGCTTCCACTAGCTTTTTCGTACTAAAGTCAAGCACTGCCGCTTCATGTGTCAATAGTTCTGACATGTTATTTAATGTAATTTATGCAAATATTATATCCTATAGTGAAAAGAACAGCAATACTAATTACTTATTATCATTTGCATGCCATATCTCGAGGCAATTAGATTAACGGTAGTATAAAAGAAGTCGCGTAATTGCTTGTAGCGTTCCGGAGTTAATACAAGTTCTTCATGCGTATAATAAGTTTGAATAAAACTATCAAAGGCATTTTCCGGAAGGACGATATCCACTTTACGATGACCTAACTTTTGAAAACATTTATTTTGATACAGAAAATATTTTACGTTTTCTCTCCATGCCAACTCTTGTACTTCAGCTAAAGTGCCGCTTGGATCATATACATTAATACCTAAAGTAAGCACATCTGGGAAAAACCCCCTGTAGACGCGCCCCTGCTCAGAAAAACGGTGATATACCCTATCCGCTGGTTTTGGCACATATTCAAAATGACCGTCATATGTCGATCGTTTCTCCAATTTTGGAGGAACTTCGCGGATTCTTTTAATGTAACCTGGCGTAATACTATGGACTTGCAACGCATCTTTTTTTCCTAAGACATGAAACTCAATTTCAATACCATCTGAATTCATAGCATATATACGACCTAAGCCTCTACCTGATTCAAATATTGGAAGTAAGTCGCTAACAGGTGACAACTCTTCGCTAACCATTATTCCTGCTTCCGATAAATTTGCTAAGGCCTCAGCATCATTAACGTTTTCACTTCCTACAATTATAAAATCTAGGTCTGAAAAAACACCGTTAATAACACCTCTGGCATAAGAACCGAAAACTAAAAGTCCTAATTGAGAACCATATCTTGCAAAATGGTCAACTAATTTACTAACCTGCATATCCAACTTCTCATGATGTTCCAACTTAGATTTAGAAATCGGAAATCTGGACTCAAGATAGGCTCGTAATACATCTTTTTTAGATGGTGTATCACCAACATCCAAACTATATTTACCTGCAACACTTGGATACCCCGCCGCATTTGCCAACCAAAGTTCTTGTTTAAACTGATAAAGACCTGTAACGTCCGCCGGAGTAATTGCAGGTTTTGTGTTTAAATTTTCGGCAGTCATGGGCAAAAAAAAACCGCCCTTTCTAGGGGCGGATAATGCTCCTGGGGTTGTTAACCCCGGGCGTAAATTTACAAATCTTAATTTTTACTAAAATCATCGTTTTAGTTTTCAAAAAAACCCTCCCTTTTTCAAGAGAGAGTTTAATTTTTATTCCGTTAATTCTAACAGAAGCCTATGTTCCTGTCAAATTAGCTTTTCGACTCTTTGGCCAGTTTAATCTTTTCGACCAACGAAAGCTTCATACGGCCCCGCTCGTCCACTTCGTCGATCGCCACTTTCATGGTGTCACCCTCAGTTAAGACCTCGTTAACGTCCTTTACAAAGCCCATTCCCATACGCGTAACATGCAGCAAGCCTTCACGCCCGGGGGCAATTTCAACCACCGCACCAAAAGGAAGTACCTTAATTACGGTGCCGTCATATTGTTCCCCTACCGAATAAACTTTGCTTATGCCACGAATGCGTTCGGCAGCAAGCTCGACCATCTTAGCATCAACGCCGGAAATGGAAACTTTGCCGTCGTCATCAACATTAATTTCACAGCCCGTTTCGGCAATGAGTTTCTTAATGTTTTTACCACCCGGGCCGATAATCTCCCCGATTTTGTCCTCCGGAGGAGTAAGCATAACAACCCGTGGAGCATAACGAGAAAGTTCTTTACGAGGAGCAGACAAAGCCTTATTCATAACCTCCAAAATCTTCATTCTGGCGGTCTTGGCTCTTTCCAAGGTCTCGGTAATCATTTCATCCGTCAAACCCTCATTTTTGACGTCGAGTTGAATGGCAGTAATACCATCTTTTGAACCGGCAACTTTAAAGTCCATTTCACCGAAAAAGTCTTCAATACCCATAATATCCGTCAGGATTTGGTAATCCTTAGAAGACTTGCGGACAATACCAATAGCAATACCCGCCACTTGCGCTTTAATAGGCACACCCGCGTCCATTAAGGCTAGGCTCGAACCACAGGTAGAGGCCATGCTGGTCGAACCGTTTGAGGACAAAACC
>Ga0172379_10004395_pt1 | contig 20899 bp, 15 predicted proteins | sample GrowelOW334metaG_FD_119756 | JGI IMG/M metagenome (GOLD analysis project Ga0172379, IMG submission 119756) | Groundwater microbial communities from an aquifer near a municipal landfill in Southern Ontario, Canada - Groundwater well OW334 metaG | ecosystem: Environmental > Aquatic > Deep...
CAATACAATCGGCCTGGTTCTGTTCAGCAGCTGAAATGATGTTTTCAATGGGCTGCTTTATACCAAGGTTTATTACCCGGTAGCCGTTATTTGTGAGAATAATGTCTACAAGATTCTTACCGATATCATGCACATCGCCTTTAACTGTAGCCAACACCATGGTACCGCGGGTAGAGCCTTCAACTTTATCCATGAATGGCTCAAGGTACGAAACAGCTGCTTTCATTGTCTCTGCAGACTGCAGCACAAACGGCAACTGCATCTTGCCCGAACCAAATAAGTCACCGACAACCTTCATGCTATCAAGCAAAATTGTATTGATTATCTCAAGAGGCTTATAGTTCTCCATGGCCTTGGCCAAGTCGGCCTCTAAATCAACTCGATCACCGTCTATAATGCGCTGCTTTAGAATCTCTTCTATCGGTGCGTCGCTCTTGCGTTCAGCTTTGGCAGTGGAACCATCTTTACCTTTGTCTTTATAAAAGTCGAGCAAGACAAAAAGTGGGTCATAGTCTGGTGTGCGTTGATCGAAAATGAGCTTGTTATGATACTCACGCTCGGTTTCATCAATTTTGTAAAGGGGCAAGATCTTCTGAGCATTAACAATGGCCATATCAAGGCCATACAGCACAGCATGGTGCAAGAAGACCGAATTGAGAATACGCCTGATGCGCGGATCCATACCAAAGCTGATATTGCTCACGCCTAAAATTGTCTTGACGCCTGGCAAATTCTCCTTGATTAGCTTGATGCCCTCAAGAGTCTCTAAGCCCAACTTGCGGTCGTCTTCGTTACCGGTAGAAAGCGTAAAAGTGAGAGCATCAAATATCAAATCATAAGGCGCTAAGCCTTGACCCACAGCTAGATCATAAATACGCTTAGCAATTTCAAGCTTCTTGTCGGCAGTCTTAGCCATGCCCGCTTCATCAATAGTCAGGGCAACAGCAGCGGCACCATAGCGTTTGATCAATGCTACTTTTTCTAGCATTTTCGCCTCACCGTCTTCTAAATTAATAGAATTGACGATGGGCTTACCAGCCACCAAAGCCAATGATGCCTCGAGCACACCATACTCGGTGCTGTCGATCATAATTGGAATTTGCAACTCAGTGTTCAATCGTTTGATGAAACGACTCATGTCAGCTACTTCATCACGACCAACATAGGCAGTACAAACATCAAGAATATGAGCCCCTTCGCGCTCTTGCTCTCGGGCCATGGCCACCATGCCGTCAATCTGATCTGCTTGCAGCAGATCTTTGAATTTCTTGCTGCCATTGGTATTGGTTCGCTCACCAACAATTAATGGCGGCTGATCGAGGTCAAAAGCGACCGAAGTGTAAATACTAGCTGCTGAAGGAACAAACACTGCGTCGCGTTTCTTGGGGGCGACAGTACCTATCTTTTTCACGACAGCTTCAAGGTGAGCAGGAGTGGTACCGCAGCAGCCACCAACTATGTTGACCCCCTGGTCATGAACAAAGTTGTACAACGAATCGGCCAACTGCTCAGGTGTGAGCTTGTAGACTGTTTGACCATCGACATTCTCTGGCAAACCGGCATTGGGCAAAACAGAAACTGCCCGCGGTGCATTTTGACAAAGGAATTGCACAGGATCAATCATCTCGCGCGGACCAGTGGCACAGTTGATACCAATGACATCGACAGGATAGCTGAGTAGAGTTGTTAGGGCCGCAGAAATATCAGTACCAACCAACATGGTACCCAGAGGCGGTGCTTCTAAAGTTACTTGCGTGATGATGGGCACGCGTCGGCCAAGCTGTTGCAAATAGTCTTCAATGGCAATGATGGCAGCCTTAGCTTGCAGCAAGTCTTGGCCAGTCTCAAACTGCAAGACATCAACTCCACCGTCAACTAAGCCACGCACCTGCTCAAAATAAGAAGCACGCATTTGCTCAAAGGTAATGTGTCCTAATGATGGAATTTTAGTGGTGGGACCGATAGAACCGGAGACAAATCGCGGCTTATCTTGACTGTAAGCCCGTGCCACTTCTTTGGCAAGGCTGGCTGCTTTCTTATTAAGTTCATAGGTGCGCTCGGCCAAGCCAAACTCAGCCAACACGATAGTTGAACCACCGAAGGTGCAGCTCTCAACAACATCACAGCCCACTTTAAAAAACGATTCGTGGATCTCAGAGATAACATCAGGACGACTAACAACCAAGATTTCTGGACAGTTTTCGCAGTTATCGTAATCATCAAGCGTCAGGTCGTAAGTATGAACCGATGTACCCATGGCACCATCGAAGATCAAAACTTTTTCCTTCAGAGCCTGCAAAAAATCCAATAGGGCACCTCAAGTATTTAGTGAGCGGGCATAAAGCCTAATGCCTTAACACTCTTTTGCCCGTCATCGGTGAGGCAGAAGCCCACAAACTTACCAACTCTCTCTTCGTTGGCCTGATTGTAATAGACATAAAGTGGGCGTGAAAGTGGATAATCGCTACCAGACAGAGCACCACCTTGCTTCGAATCGGGCGATTTCTCGGTCAACTTTAGTTTTAAAACTTTGACTTTGTCTGTGCTCGTGGCTTGGGCCATGCCCACGAAGCCAATGGCTAAACGATTGCCCATAACAGCACCGATGAGCGCTTCAGAAGAAGGCATAACTTTGACAACGGGCGCTACAGCCTTACCAGAAAGCACATGTTCTTGAAAATAATCAGAAGTACCGCTGGTAGACTCTCTGCCAAAAGCTCTAATTGGCTCTGCTGCTAAATCTTTGCGAATCTGCTTCCAGGTTGAAGTCTCACCGAGATAAATCTTGGCCAAGTCACCCAGGTCAATCTCGTCTAACTTGTTTTGCGGGTTAACCACAATGGCAATGGCATCACGAGCCACCATTAGGCGCTTGAGGTGTACACCTTTGCTATGTGCAGTCTTATTTTCAGTTTCAGAAATTTCGCGGGAGGCGGCAGCTAAATCAATTTTGCCAGAAAGCAAATCATCGATACCACTGCCAGTATCGCCTTGCTTCACGGCAATCTGTAAACCCGGCTTGGTAGCCATGTAATCGTTAGCCCACATCTGCATCAAACCTTCCATCGTATCAGAACCCTGAACGACGATAGACGAAGTGTCTCGCGGAGCAGTAGTAGGTGCAGAAGTGCAGCCAGCTAGGACAAAACTTACGCCGCAAGCTGCAGCGAGGATCTTGTCGAGTATTAGTTTACGGGGATGCCAGTTAATACTTTTCATACATCGCTCCGTCCAGTGCGGATTTCTCAGGCTCTATTTTCAGCCCTAGAAGGCTCATATCATAGGGAAAAGCGTGCAATGTTTACCTTTCTAGGTGACTTCTCTCTAATGCGCCCCGGTCAAATCAGCCAAAAGCTCACGGGCTGAGCTATAGCGCTGATCTAGGTTGAGGGCAGTGGCGCGCACTATCGCCGCGTCAAGGGAGGCTGAGACTTTGACTATTTCACTGGGACGAGATGAAGTTAGGGCCTCGGGTTCACAGGCAGTAAGCAAATAGAAAAGGGTGGCACCAAGGGCGTAGATGTCGCTCTGCGAGCAGGGTTTACCGCGAAATTGTTCTGGCGGAATGTAAGCATGTTTCCCCACAACAGTGGCGCCAGTGGCATTCTCGAGCTGTCTAGCCACGTTAAAATCGACCACTTTGATCTCTCCAGCTAAATTGAGCATGATATTGTCGGGGGTGAGATCTCGGTGTATTACCGGTGGATAGCAATCATGAAGGTAAATCAAAACCTGGCATAACTTTGCACCGACTGATCGCACGAAATTCTCAGATTGCGCTCCTTCAATTTGCACAAGCTCTTTCAGCGAGCGGCCCTCGACAAACTCCAACACTAAATAACCGCGATAATCCTCCACAAAACAGTCAAGTAGCTTGACCACACCAGGATGATCTAATCGAGTGAGTATGTCAGACTCGTGTTTGAGCTTAGCCGACAGTCGCTCTAGCACTGAACTGCCCTGATAAACAGGCATAATATATTCTTTCAAAACAACATCAGAACCAACTTTTTCATCACCTTCGCTGGCACTATTGACACAGGCAAGGTAAGCATTGCCCTGACCACCGCCGCCCAGAACCCCCACGACAGTATAGGCATCGCCCTTTAGACTTGTTCCTTGAGTAAGTAGGCTATCGCGCTGGCGGATGTTTGCAGTAGAAAATTGATGCAACCAGAGCTCTGTAAACTGACTGTCGCCGCCATCTTGGCTGCCATTATTTTCAGAATCTGGCAGTGGCGCAAGCTGGCAGTAAGCATGGGGCGCCCAAGTCTGCACGGCATTCAGCAATGAGGCTTGTGAATTATCCATCAACAAATCGTCGTAGCGTATCGTATAACTGACTCCTAGGGCCGTTTTAATCACTAGATGCAATTCTTTGTCGGGCGTAAAACGATTGAGATGTTTTAACTCAACCTTGTCGATGGATGACCAAGGAATAACAATCTCTGCAAATAGCTCATCAGTTAGCTCCATGCGCAGCACCATCATTGATGGCAGTATCTTAAGGCGCTTGGGCTTTTCTAGAACCCACAGACCTAGGGTAACAGCTACAAGCAGAGCGGTTATTGCAATTACTGCCGGTAGGCAAGCACCCAATATTATTGGACCCAGCCAAGACGCATGCATGCGATCTGGTGACGAACAAATATGATAGGTGCAGTAAAATACCAGAATCGCTAAAAATGCCAAATTAGTTTTGAGAAAAGTACCGAAAAATACTGACCGCTGGTCTAACTTTCGGTAAATGCGCAAGGCTGCTAAGCGTAAGCAAATTTCAGCATTAGCACCGCCTGCAAACGACGAGATCTCGGTGCCTCGAGCATAAGTAACAAACGAACCAACCTCTGCCATCACTCGTTTTGCTTTTGAGTTGTTGGTCATAGCTTGTGCACTCGATCAATTAGCTCATCAGCAGTTTTGATGCGCTCGCTGACATCCTGTCGAGTGCAGTCAAAAATGAGCTGATCGAGAGCAGGAGGTAATGGTACAACTTTTCCAGCACGCAATTCAGTCAAAGGTTCTGGCTCTTGGCCAGTGACAGAAAAATAGATGGTGGCGCCCAATGAATAAATATCAGAACTAAGCCCTGCCTTACCGCGAAATTGCTCTGGAGCAATGTAAGACTGTTTACCAACCAAAGTGCCTGTGGCCGTACCCAAAAGCGCATTGGCCGCACCGAAATCTATTAGAGATAAACAACCGTCACGAGCCAAAACCAAATTATCGGGAGTGACATCACGATGGATAATGGGAGGGTTTTGGCCATGTAAAAACTGCAAAATTTTGGCTGCCTCCAAGAGCCAACGTACCACCACTGCCGGTGGCTGAGCACCTTGCTCGGCAATGAAGCAGCGCAAGTCAACGCCTTCAATATGCTCAAGCAAAATATAATTTCGACCTGCACTGACAAAATAATCAAGCACCCGCGCTATGCGATCATGGTTGAGGGCGCTCAGCAGCATCGACTCGCGCTCAAACATCTCTAAAGCTTTCTCTTTCAAAGCATCATCAGTGCTTAAAGGCATGACCGCCTCTTTCAATACATAGAGCCGGTTTTGTTCAGTGCCTGAAGCAGCTGGGCGACTGACCAAGTAAACGGCAGAGAGTCCGCCAAACGACAACTGTCCTTCAATTTTTAACGAGCGACTGCCACCTGTCGATTGATAGTCTATTACCTGACCGGGTTCTAAAGGAACGAAAATTGTTGAACCAAAACGATTCTCTAACTCCTCTTCCCACATTTGGGTAAATGAGGCATGAACACTTTGCCTTGGACCGATAGCCCCAAGATTGAGATCGAGCATATTAAGAGCGGGTTTGAATTTTGCTTGCAGCGCATAGGCTTGAACTGCCAAAATGAACTCTTTGAGATCAGCCTTAGATAGACCATTCAGCAACAATGTAACCTGTGCACCATCGGCAAAATGCAAAATCATTCTTTGCGGATGCATGCGCTCAAGAAGACTAACTCTATCGTTGAAGGCAAATTCTACTTCTATCAAAGTTGTCCAAGATCTAGCAATGCAAAACTTAGAGTCAAAAAGAAATTGCCAAGGAAGACGCAACGACTCTTTACTAACAATCAATTTGGTATCGGCACAGACACTGACGGCAACACAACCCAAGAAAACGAGAAGCAAATAAAACAATATTGAGGCAATGGTAATTTCAGATCCGCTCACTCCAGTGCTGATGTTAGCCCATGCCTGGGCTGCCAAACTGAAGGCCGCAAGTATCGACCAGCAAAACCAAATCGGAGAGAGGGCCAAGAGAAAAGCTAAGGCAGTGAAGCCAGCTCTATATCTCAGCGCGATTGGCTGAGTAGAAACTGAAGGAAGTTGCTCACTGCTAGGTTGTGTAAGTTGGGTAACTGGCTCTATTGGCATAAACAGGCTATGGACGCTTTAGAAATGCTGTAGCAACGTGCTTCCAACTATTTGCCCGCTAAAGCAAAAAACTCCCCCCATGGCTATGGAGGGAGTTTTAATATTCGATACTACAAATGGAACAATTATTCTTCGTCGAATTCTTCCATGTCTTCGCCGTACTCGCCGAACTCATCAGCTGATTCGCTGGTGGCTAGGAGAATTTCGGTTGTAAGTGTAGCGGCGCAGTCAGGTGAGACGCCAACCGAAGTCAAAGTCTTTACCCAGTGCACTACTTCGTCTAATAAAGCAGTGTCCATAACTGATTCTCTCTCTGTAGCTGTGGCTGTTTGCGACATTACGTTCCCCTACTTGTTTTTACGTCAGTAATCGCCAATGCTACTCCACCAGAGAGGGCTTGTGTAGCGCTTTTTGTTTAAATTCTTTCAAAACGATACAGGTATATCTAGGCGATATTCTGTTTTTCGCATAGTGGCTACTCGGTGTCGAGTTGCCATTCAAGTGTAATGCGGTCGCCAGCCCGACCAGGAGCAAGCTCTTCCTGCTGGTAAGCCTTTCTCTCTTGATAGGCTTTGATCATGGCTTGGGTACCAAGTTCTTGGCTTGCATCTTTTCCAACTGTGGCCATGGCTTCTTCAAACAATTCAAAAGCCAAACGAGTGCCGGGTAAACGCCCAGCCGGGTCTAAATTCTCAAAGGCCAAGCGCAGGTCTTTAAGCATATGGTTAGTAGCAAAGCCTGGAGCCATATCATCAGCCAGAATTCGCCGACCAAGATTGCTTAATGACCAAGAACCACCGGCTCCGTTCTCTAGCACATCAACCACAAGTTTCTTGTCTAAGCCCAGCTCTTCAGCCATTGAGATAGCTTCGCAAACACCAATTAAATTGAGAGCACAGAGGGTCTGGTTTGCTAACTTCAAGGCTTGGCCGTTACCAGATTTGCCGCAATGGCGAATAGTCTTACCCATGGTTTCCAAATAGGGCATCATGGCCTGAAATGCAGACAAATCTCCCCCAACCATGATGGTCAAAGTGCCTTGCTTGGCTCCGCTATCTCCACCAGTTACCGGTGCGTCAAGAAACTGCATATCGGCGCTAGCCAAAGATTTAGCAATAGAACGGGCCGCCTTGGGGCCAATAGTACTGAAGTCAACAACCACGCATCCTGGGGCAGCAAATTCAGATACTCCACCAGGACCGGTCAAGACCGAACCAACGTCACGTTCGTCACCCAGACAACTAAAGACAATCTCACTTCCAGCCAAACAGTCTTTCAAGTGGGCAAAATCTTCAGCCCCAGCCGCTTTGGCTAGTTCAATTCCGGTTTTGCCAGTGGATCGGTTCCAGACCTTGAGACGACCACCGCTGCGGGCGATAGCTGGCGCTAAATTGGCAGCCATTGCGGCTCCCATGATTCCCATACCAAGAAAACTTACGCTCTTGGTCAAAGCAGCCTTTGCATTTTCAGACACGACGTCTCCTAAAACCTGATCGAGCTAAGTTGACTCAGTAACATTGAATAGAGATTACCGGCTTCAGTCCATTAAACTCCAGTTGACAGCAAGAACTTTTTTAATCTTTTACTTTAGAATTAGAATTTGTTTCAGAATTTAGAACAATGTCAGAAAATCCTGCACTGCAAAAACTCAAAGGTTCACACTCTTGCCGAGACTCGGCTTTAAAGTGTGTCGACTGCAATGGCCAAGTTTGCCCCAAATGTTTTGTCCAATGTGAAGTCGGCAATCGCTGCAAAAAATGCGCCAGTCGCTTCACCTCACATGTACTACTAACCAGCCCCAAAGTCTTAGCAAAGCTAAGCGTGGCCGGTATTCTATTAGGAGTGGCCTGGGGTTTTGTCCAGCCGCACCTTGAGATAATGGGCATGTACGGCTACTTTATACAGTTTTTTGCCGCTGTTTTTTTAGGCAAACTCTTGCACAGAGCGGCCTCCTACAAGCTCGGCCCAAAAGTAACCAGTGTGGCACTGATTGCTCTGATTATTGGTTTAGCCATAGGCCCTAGCCGAGATATGCTTTTGACGAGCATACAACTGTCGAATTTGTCTCTGGAAGATGGTGGCGACCCCAATGCCTTAAGCGGAGAAGTTATTTGCATCGCTATTTTTTTGGTTGGATCGCTAATGCCCTTTATCCGGAAGAACTAATATGGGTTATTCTAAAGGCATGCCAAGCGTCAAAATCGGGTAATCTTTAGATCTACTCAGAAAGAGCATGATGGAAAGTTTTAGCAAAGTCTGTCTGACTTGCAAAAAAGAATATAGCAACGAGGTCATGGTCTGCCCCGACGATGGCTCACAATTGGCCCCTTTGGCTAAAGATGCTCTAGTTGGCACCGTCTTTGCTGACAAGTACGAGATTCTTTCAGTGCTTGGCTCGGGCGGCATGAGTGTCATCTACAAAGCCCGCCACAAATATATGGAAAGAATTTGCGCAGTGAAATTACTGCATCCATTTCTTCTTTCTGACTCTTCAATGTTTCAGCGCTTTCAGTATGAAGCTAAGGCTGCCAGCAACCTATCGCATCCTAACATCGTCACCATGCATGATTTTGGTATCACCAATGAAGGTAAGGCCTACCTGGTCATGGATTATCTCGAAGGCGAAGATCTTTCAACTGTGCTAGAAAGAGATGTCTTCTTAACTGAACCACAGGCTCGTGAAATTTTCAGACAAGCGTTGGCCGGTCTCGATCATGCTCATTCTAAAGGAGTGATTCACCGAGATCTAAAACCAAGCAACCTCTTTTTGATACCACAAACAGACGGCAGTGTTCTCGTCAAACTGGTCGACTTTGGTATCGCCAAAATTACCGATTCAAGCAACATGGGACAAAACCTAACTCGCACCGGCGAAGTGTTCGGATCGCCTTTGTACATGAGCCCAGAGCAGTGTGCCGGCAAGTCGCTTGATGCTCGCTCAGACATTTACTCTATTGGCTGTTTGATGTACGAAGCTTTGAGTGGCAGACGTCCATTGGTAGGTGAGTCGGCCTTAGAAACAATGCACATGCACCTCAAAGAGGTGCCCCTAACGCTAAAGCAAGCAGCACCAAAGCTTGACTTATCGCCTCAGCTCGAAGAATCAGTGATGAAATGTCTGTCCAAACGGGCCGATGATCGTTGCAGCAGCGTGGCTGAGCTCTATCAAGAAATTTATGGCGAACCACTACCGAAAATACCGCTGGCTCACACAGCCACTGGTACCGATTCGCAAATTGTAATTCCCCTCCCAATTAACTCGGCCAATTCTGTCACCGCAGCGTCAACTAAAAGAGCTGACGAAATTACCGACCGCTCAGGGCTCTATCTAACCGCTCGCGACAAAGAACGCTTGCTACCATTGGTAGTGGCGTTTGTTGTCTGCGGGCTACTTATCGCCTCTGCAATTTACTGGACAGTATTTGTCTGGCCCGGGCCTGAAAACGACCGGGGTACACTAATAAACCGCTGGTCATATACCTTTTGGATAGCCCGCGGTGAAGAGCTAGCCAAGCAAAATCGCTTTGATGAAGCAGGTTCTTCTTTTCTCAAAGCAGAAGAGGTCGCTACTAAATTTGGCGACAATTTCGGGCGAAAATTAAACGTATTGAGAGCCCGTCTTAAATTAGCTAATGCCACCAATCGTCCCAAAGAAACCGAGCAGATTCTGCGCAGCATGGGGCAAATAAATCGCGACCGAGCCCTCGCTGACTGCGAGCTGGCTCGCCAAGAAATAACCCGTATAGCCTCCCTGCGCCAAGGCGCTATGGCAAAGAATTCGCAAGGCGACAGCCGCACTTTTGTTTACGAATTAGCTCTGCAGATGGGCACAAAAATCGAAGCAATCATTGGCGTATCTAGACGATTAGGTTCGGTGCAGGCTTTTGACGATCAAGAAGATTTACTTACTCAAGCGTCGCTACTTTACTCGCAACTAGCCGGTGATGATGACCCGCAATTAGCTGATTTAAAAACAGAATTAGCTTACTCACATTGGCAACAAGATGAAGTGAGCCAGGTGCGCCCTTTGTTGGCAGAAGCTTTAGCTATTAAGACTAAAGTCAACGAGCGCAGCAAATCTGAAACTAGCCCGATTGACGAGGCCGAGTCTTGGCTGAGATTAGGTCAGTTTGACCGCGACCGCAGCCAATTTACCCAAGCCGAAAAAGAATTAGAGACTGCCCTTAAAAAGCTGCGCAAATATAACAAGCTAGACAAGAGCAACAACAACTCAGTACGCGCCTACAAACTCTTAATCGAAAGTTTAAATGCTATGGCTGATTATAAGGGCCAGGTAGGCAAAGAAGCCGAAGCTATAGCGCTGCGCCAAGAAGTAGCCGCGCTCAAGAAAGTGAAGCTCGACTATCATCCTGATATTGAATAAATCAGCTAAATTACTTAGCAGCACCAGCTAAGACAGTTACTTTAGCTAAACCAGCTTCAAGGTCTTTGACTAAATCGTCAATGTCTTCGATGCCGACTGATAATCTTACCAGTGCATCAACCACACCACGAGCATCACGTTCGGCTTTAGGAATAGAGCCGTGGGTCATTGACACTGGATGGCAGACGAGAGACTCGACACCACCAAGACTTTCAGCTAATGAAAACAGTTTTGTTGAACCCAAGAATTGGCGAGCGCTTTCTTCGCCACCTTTTAGTACAAACGAAACCATGCCACCAAAGCCATTCATTTGAGCCTTAGCTAGAGCATGCTGAGGATGGCTAGCCAGGCCTGGATACATAACTTTTTCAACAGCTGGATGCTTCTCGAGATACTGAGCAATTGTCATAGCATTCTTCTGGTGCGCTTCCATACGCACTGCTAATGTCTTCACTCCGCGCAAAACTAGCCAGCAGTCCCATGGGCCTGGTACAGCACCAACAGCATTCTGGTGGAATTTCAGAGTTTCATAGAGATCGTCGCGCGATGTAAGAACAGCTCCACCAATCACATCACTGTGGCCACCGATATATTTAGTCACTGAGTGCACCACAATATCAGCACCCAAAGCAATGGGATTCTGCAAATAAGGGCTAGCAAAAGTATTATCAACAACTGTTATTTGCTTACCGGCCTTAGCCACTTCAGCTATAGCCTTAATGTCGCAGAGCCTGAGCAATGGGTTAGTTGGCGTTTCAATCCAGATCATTCTGGTGTTGGGCTGAATCGCTGCTTTTACTTTAGTAGCATCACTAGCATCAACATAAGTAAAAGTAATGCCGTAACGCTTCCATACTTTCTCGAATAAACGATAAGTGCCACCATAAACATCATCGCCGCAAATTACATGATCACCACTAGATAGCAAATTCATGATATTGCCTTCCGCAGCCAATCCAGAACCGAAGCACAGACCATACTTGGCGCCTTCTAGAGCGGCTAAACATTCTTCTAAGGCAAAGCGAGTAGGGTTCTGAGTACGTGCATACTCAAAGCCCTTATGCTGATTCAAACCCTCTTGCACATAAGTAGAAGTTTGATAAACCGGTGGAATAATGGCTCCAGTAGTTGGATCTGGCTCCTGGCCTGCGTGGATGGCCTTGGTCGAGAACTTCATCAATAATCTCCTCTGCTCTTTTTTCGTTAGTCAGTAACGTTAGTCGGTAATTTAGGCAGTAACTTTGGCGCCCTTTGTTTTCACTTCTACGACATCTTTACTAGAGGCTTTTAAGTGCGAAACAATATCGAACTTAGTCAACACGCCGCAAGCTTTACCTTCTTTGGTGAGAATTACCATATTGCTGCCCAGCTTGAATTGCTTGTACACCATGTCAATTTCACTTTCTAGATCAAGCTGAGGGAAGGGGCGACCCATCACTGCAGAGACTGTGGTTGACTCTGGATGTTTGCGCTCGTAGACAATTTGCATAGTGATCAAATCGTTGATGTGACCAACGTTCTGACCAGCTGCCGTAACAACAGGAAGTTGATCGATTTCATACTTTTGCATAATCTCGATTGCTTTTTGCACTGTGTCATCAGGTTGAATTGTGATCATGGCCGGTACTTTACCGGTGCCAGTTTTACCTTCAAGCAAGTCTTTAGCGAAGAAGCTTAGACCTTCAGCTTGCAAATAACCATATTCGCGCATCCAATCATCCGAATAGATTTTGCTCAAATAGCCTCTGCCGCCATCAGGCAGAATTACTACAATCACATCTTTTTCGGTCATGGTGGCAGCCACACGCAAAGCAGCTACAGTGGCTGTTCCGCACGAGCCACCGATGAGCAGACCTTCTTCACGCACTAAGCGACGGGCCATGAGGAAGGATTCTTTGTCTGAAACACGTTCGAAGTGATCAACAATTTTTAAATCAGCATTGCGTGGAATAAAGTCTTCACCAATACCTTCAACTTTATAAGAGCCTGGGGTATCACCTGAATAGATTGAACCCTCTGGGTCGGCGCCAATGATTTTGATATTCGGATTCTTTTCTTTCAAATATCTAGCAGTACCAGAGATGGTGCCACCAGTGCCAGCTCCTGCTACCAAGCAAGTAATTTTGCCTGAGGTCTGCTCCCAAATTTCTGGGCCTGTTGTCTCGTAGTGAGCATCAGGATTATTAGGATTAGCAAATTGGTTGGGCTGGAAGGAACCAGGAATTTCCATGGTCAATCTGTTGGCGACAGAATAATAACTCTCTGGTGAACTGGCAGAAACAGTTGAAGGAACCATTACTACTTCAGCACCATATGCTTTGAGCAAATTGATCTTTTCAGGAGCGACCTTATCAGGACAGATCAAAATGCACTTGTAGCCTTTAACAGCTGCAATTTGCGCTAGCCCGGTACCGGTGTTACCCGAGGTCGGTTCTATAATCGTGCCGCCCGGTTTGAGCAGGCCAGCCTTTTCAGCCTCCTCAATCATTTTCAAAGAGGGCCTATCCTTGATCGATCCTCCCGGATTAAAAACTTCAAGCTTGGCCAAAATTGTTGGCTTCAAGCCCAGAGTCACCTTGTTAAGCTTAACAAGAGGAGTTTGGCCAATAGTTTCCAGGATGTTCTCGCAGTACTTCACAAGGAAGTCCTCCATTACAATATGTATGAGAAAGAATAGGTTTAATTATACGGCGATGACAGACAACAAAGACTGCTTCAAACCTGAAGATCTATCAGATTTTGATTGGAAAAAGGAGCTCGGGGCGCCTGGAGCCTATCCCTTCACCCGCGGAATCTACCCAGATATGTACCGATCGCGCAAATGGACAATGCGTCAGTATGCGGGTTTCGGTAATGCCGAAGAGACGAATAAAAGATTTAGATATCTCTTAGGTAACGGCCAAACTGGTCTTTCTGTTGCTTTTGACCTGCCCACACAGATGGGTCTCGACTCAGATGACCCCATGGCCTTGGGTGAAGTTGGTCGCACCGGCGTACCTATTGACACCCTCAAAGACATGGAGCGCCTCTTTGATCAAATTGATCTTGGCAAGGTCTCTACTTCTATGACTATCAATGCCACGAGCGCCATTCTGTTGGCAATGTACCGAGCAGTGGGAGTGAAGCAAGGAGTTAGCGCTGCCAATTTGTCAGGTACTATTCAAAACGACATTCTCAAAGAGTACGAAGCACGCAACACCTATATTTTTCCACCCAAAGGCTCTATGCGCCTAATCACAGACATTTTTCAATTCTGTGCCAGCGACATGCCTAAATGGAATACTATCTCTATTTCTGGTTATCACATTCGTGAAGCCGGAGCCACAGCCGTTCAAGAGTTAGCTTTCACCTTCGCCAATGCCATTGAGTATGTGCGGGCAGCGCAATCTTCGGGCCTAGAGGTCGATAGCTTTGCTGGTCAGCTGTCATTCTTCTTTGTTGCCCAGATGAATTTCTTCGAAGAAGTAGCCAAGTTTAGAGCAGCACGGCGCATTTGGGCCAAAATCATGCGCGATCAGTTTGGCGCCAAGAGCCCTAAGTCACAGACCCTACGTTTTCATGTGCAAACAGCTGGCTCAAGTCTGACCTTGCAGCAACCAGACAATAACATTGTGCGAACCACACTAGAAGCATTAGCAGCGGCTCTCGGTGGCTGCCAATCATTGCACACAAACTCAAAAGATGAAGCCATCGCCCTGCCCACTGAGGCTTCAGCCCTGACAGCATTGCGCACTCAACAAATCATCGCCTTCGAAACTGGGGTTACCAATGTGGCCGACCCCCTAGGCGGGTCGTATTACATCGAAGACCTCACCAATAAAATCGAAGCCGAAGTAGAAGAATATTTGCGCCGTATCGAAGAAATGGGTGGCGCCATCAAAGCCGTCGAAAGTGGCTACATTCAAAAAGAAATACAAGACTCTGCCTACGAAGACCATCAAGACATCGAGCGCAAGGCCAAATTAGTGGTAGGAGTCAATTCATTTATAGATGAGCACGAAGACGAAATAAACGTACAACGCATCGACCCCGCTCTTGAAGGCCGTCAAGTGTCTGCCCTGCAAGCTCTCAAAGAGAGCCGTGACCAAGAAAAAGTAGCCGCGGCCTTAGCTAACCTGCATGCAGCAGCAAATTCGACTGACAATCTTATTCCTCTTATTTGCCAGGCCGTTGAGTGCTATGCCACCGTAGGCGAGATCAGCGGCACTCTAAAAAAATCGTTTGGCAAATTTAGGCCGATGGTGACAATTTAGGTCTCAGTGGCGCCCGGTAGCCAAGCGGCCAATATTTTTGTATCGATGAAGACATCTTCATCTTTGATGGAGATTTAGACTGGCTCTGGCGCAGGTCAGAGGCAGTTGGCAAATAATTGGCGAAAAACTACTGGCAGGTAGCTAATCTGCTGGTGTATGCTGCATCCTGGAATGGCGCGTTGCTTGTTGACGATGTCAATCCAGCAGCCCTGTCAAGAAGTTGACGACAAGGGCTGAGCACTTTTATTGGTTGCTAAAAAAAGGTATCTAGGAAGCATGGTTCAAAAGGCTGGCCTAAAAAAGATATTGGTCACGGGTGGAAGCGGCATGATCGGCCGCGCCATTATTTCTAGACTGGTTTCAAGCAACCAGTGCTTAGTCAGAGCACAAGTACGCGACCGCCTCGATGCCCGTTCAAAAATGGCTAACGGCGTCGATCTATCTGTAGTCGATTTGCAAGCAGCTGATTTCACCCGTGTGGGCGATCAAGAGATGCGCGCTCTCACTAAAGACATCGAGTTTGTCGTACACGCAGCTGGCTTGGTACATCAAGAAGCAGCCTCTTATCAAGAATATGAAGTAGTAAATGTGCGGGCAACGCAGCAACTAGCTGAAGCTTGCGTAGCAAACGGCGTGCACACCCTGGTTTTCTTGAGCACTTCAGCTGTTTACGGCAAAGGACCTTTCAAAGGCATAACCGAAGCCGGACCTTACTCGGCGAAAACTCCGTATGCCGTTTCGAAAATGACTAGCGAAAATTACCTGCAGACTCTGGCCGAAAAAATTCCAAGAATCATTGTGCTCAGACCATCAATGGTATTTGGCGAAGGCGATCGAGGCAATATGCTTTCATTGATACGTCAAATCAAAGAAGAAAAGTATGTCCACATCGGCAGTGGTTCCACACCGAAAAGCTTGATCTACTCCAAAGACTTGGCAGCAGCTGTACATCTCTGCCTGCAACGCGTGCCCAATGGTTATCATGTATTCAATGTAGCCAATCCAGCAGCAGTATCGATGAAAGATCTAGCTGAGAATATTGCCGCCACAATGAACATCACCAAGAAATTTAGTTCTGTTCCTGAAGGCCTGTTAAAGATGGGCTTGAAAGCTGCTCAAGCATTCATGCCTGGAAAAATAAATGTCACTCCTGAACAGGTTGAAAAACTTGCAACTGAAACAACTTTGGCCACCGACAGCCTCGTTGCCAGTACTGGTTTTGCCCCTGCCACAAATCTTCAATCTGCAATTAAGGCCGAAGTCGATTGGGCAACAGCAAACAAACTAATCTAGACAAATATTTCAAAATTACTGAGCGCCACTCGTCGATTCGCAGCGAGTTTTTAGGCGGCCTCACCACCTTCTTGACCATGGCTTACATTATTGTGGTTAACCCAGCTATTCTGGCTTTCGCTGGAATACCGCAAGGGCCGTCGACGGTTGCCACCATTTTGACAGCAGTGTTTGGCTGTCTGGCTATGGGCCTTTTTGCCAATAGACCACTGGCAGTGGCGCCCTACATGGGCGAAAATGCATTCATTGCATTTGGCCTTGCCTCCTTAGGCATCAGCTGGCAACTTCGTCTCGGCGCAGTCTTTGTTAGCGGCTTTGCTTTTCTTGCCATGTCACTGTTAAAAATCAGACCATGGCTAGCCAATTCAATTTCAAACAGCATGAAGCACAGCTTTGCTGCTGGCATTGGCTTGTTTTTAACCCTTATCGGCCTCTATGAAACGGGCATTATCGAAAGTGCCGTACAAGGTATGCCGGCAAAAATTCTGCTCTCCGCCGACGGTATCACCCTTGGTGCGCCACCGGTGCCACTTAAGCTCGGCAATCTGCATGACATAAAAGTGATATTAGCAATTGTGGGTACCGTGATTACTGCTACTCTACTTGCCCGCAAAGCCAAAGGGGCAATATTGATTGGCATCATAGCCACAGCAGCCCTTGGTTTTGCCTTCAACGTCGGCGAGTTGCCCAAAGCAATATTCTCAGTGCCGTTTCAAGGCGATCTTAGTTTAGAGCCAATATTTCTCAAGTTAGATATTGCCTCTACACTTAAACTCAGTTTCTTACCTATTTTACTAACTCTCTTTCTCATGAGTTTTCTCGATACACTAAGCACCATCGTTGGTGTCGGTGCCAACTGTGGCATGGTCGACGAAGATGGCAATCTGACCGACATCGAAAAGCCCATGATCGTTGATGCCTGTTCATGCATCTTCTCTGCCCTCATTGGCTCTTCTACCAGTGGTGCTTTCATCGAGTCGGCCGCCGGCATAAGAGAAGGGGCTAGAACGGGCTTAGCATCAGTAGTGACAGCCCTGTGTTTCTTCGCTGCCCTATTTTGCATTCCTCTGCTAGCACCGCTACAGCATCTCAAGTACGCCTATGGACCAGCCTTGATCTGTGTCGGCTTGCTGATGCTCAATTCACTGCGCAAAATTGACGTAGACGATTTGACCGAGGCCTTTCCCTCATTTGCCACCATTGCCATGATGATTTTCACTTATAGCATTGCCAACGGTTTAACCGCCGGACTAGTGCTCTATGCCGTCATAAAAACATTGTCTGGAAGAATGAAAGAAGTCTCGGCCGGGGCTTGGATACTGGCATGTATGTGCATGCTCTACTTTGTCTTTGGTCTGCCCCACTAAGAACATGCCCTGGAAGGTTAGCAACGTAGAGATGTAGTTCAACTGTCGAATGGCAGGACAGCGATTTACTCTCCGAAACGGCCCTGCATCGAGGGTAATGGGGGTATAAGATTTACATTGCTACATTTTAGGATTTTTCAACCTACTCAATGCATTGCTACTACCATTTAGAATTACCAGCTGTGGGGGTGTGCAAACACTGTTCCAAAGGCGTGTGCGTACATTGCGCCACGGACAACAGCAATCTAGGCCTAAGTTGCAGCACCGCATGTCAAAAGAAAATAGAACTATCATCAAATCAGGCGAGAATGAGGCCTATTTCGCTAACGGTAGCAAGTGGGGGGCTAGCATTAGTCGGCTTGGGCGCAGGGCTGCAATTCGGTTTTTCAGAAGCTTTCGGCCAAATAATGCTGGTCGTCGGAATAGCCGGAGTGGTCTTATGCGCACACGATATTCGATCGCTACTAGAGGTTAGATCTACATTCAAAACTCGGGCAGGGATACCGAACAATGCAACAAAAGTACTACCTGTGCAAAGTGACGACTTAGAAGAGAGGTTCAAAAGTTTAGAAGCGGATCAAAACAACCTGCCCTGAGTGTTCGAGACACATGGGGAGTATCGAGCGAAACAGTTTTCCTATCAAAGTTTTTCATAAGGATCAGATAAAACAACAGAGCGCCAAACTGACACCCCCAATACTTATCGTCAGCCACCGCCAGAACTCATAGAAGAGCCGCCACCGCCTCCGCGATAGCTAAAGCCGGTGAAAACGTTGCCGTTGCCAGCGTAAGTGCGACTACCTGCATATTTTGCCACTTGAGCATAGCCAGACTGGGCCTGATAGCGCAAAATTGGATTTTTGCTATAGGACACCACCCAAGAATAGTGGTCAATGGCGCGCTGGGTTTGATTGAGGTTGTGATAACAAAGACCCAAATAATAATGGGTCATGTCATTACAAAAGCCAGAACGGTCGGCTAATTCGAATTGCTCGGCGGCTGGGCCAAAACGTTTGCTCTGAAATTCTTGCCAGCCCTTTTGAAAAGTTTTGGGCGGAGTTTTGCTTTTGACGACTTTAGACTTAGAAGCCTTCTTAGCCGCAGCCTGCTCGTTAACAGTTGCCGCTGCCGCAAACGACAACAGGCAAAGACAAGCAACAAGACTTTGAACAGTTTTACACTTCATAGCCTTGTTTTACCCATTATTTGCAATCTTGAGCACTGTCTACTTGGTGTCTAACAAGGCAGATTAAGCTCTCAAAACTGAGGTTAACAATAATGGCGCCACGATTTAGTAGTACTGATACACCAACCCAGACAAGCGAACAGCCGGACACTGCCGCCGGTCTGCGCGACCAATATTTTGATTGCTTAGCCAGTGGCAAAACCTGTTCACCGCCTGTCGGTCAAGATCAACCAAATGGCACACTTGAATTTACTAGCCCCTTTGCAGAATGGACATTAGCCTTCAACCTTACTACCACCCAAGAACATCAATCCCCCTTAGACAACGATCAACAGATTTATAGCGGAGCGCGCAATAAAGCTGCCGAGTTACTGGCGCTAGCTGCCAGCACTGAAGATAAACCAATCACTTTGGTGGTGCAGAACGCCCAACCACAAGAGAACAATGACAGCAAGCCAACTAACAGAGATGCCAGCAAAATTGTGGATGGTCAAGCTCACGTTTCACTAAGCCAATCCTCGAGCACAAACGGCGGCATGCTCATTCACACCTATGTCATTCATGACGGCGAAATTCAAGAGTTAGCAACTCGCCCTTCAGAGGGAGTGGCAGCCGATATGGAAGCTCTTATCACAACAGCCGGTGGGCTGGCCCCATCAGAACATTTAGCTCTCTTTGCCCAGGGCCACGGTGGTGGCCCCCAAGGCATTTCGGGTGATACCGGCTCTGCCAGTCTAGAAGAAGTCGACGCAGCTATTAAAAGTGGTCTCGAAAACATAGGCCGCGACCGCCTAGATCTGCTCGATTTTGATTCATGCTCTATGGGAAACAGCACGGTAATAGCGGCAATGAGTGAAGCCGCTGATCATATTATTGCCTCAGCCGAAGTGGAGTCAGCAGGCGGTCTCAATGTCGATGGTCAAAATATTACAGCCATAGTCAATGAAGTTTTAGAGCGGCCAGCTATGAGTCCTGAAGATCTGGGAGAGACAATAGTTGCCTTAGCAGCTCAAGGGGCCAATGGCGGAGAAGCGGCACTAGGTGCTGACAAGCAAGATGCAGGGACAAATACTTTGGCGCACTACAATGCATCCGAGATAGAAAGCTTTAACCAAAGCTTGGAGAATCTTGGCGCAAGTTTGAGCCAAGCACTACAAACAGAACAAGGCCGCCAGGCTATTCTCAGCGCCATAGACGCTAGCCCTCTAGCTTCGCAAGCTGGCGGCAACCGAATATCTGGCACACCCAGAGCAGAACTTCACGACGTCAAAACTTTCGCCAACAATTTATTGAACTCAATTGAAAGTGGCTCACTCGATGACTTTGGTGGCAACATCGAACGTGCGGCAGACGCATTACTGCGCGAGCAAAGTGAAATGATATCTAGCTACCACGGTGAAGAGAAAGGCGGTTACGACGACCAAGGCGGACTGAGCACGTTCTTACCCGGACGCCCTTACCTCGACTTACAGGCTCGGGCAGACGAGATCAATCCAGTTCAATCGATTGTTGGTTTAGCAAGCGACGAGCGACTAAATAACTTAGAAGATCAGAAGTCACTACTCAATAGCTTAAGCCGCGAAATCGAAACCATAGAAAGACAGTTTGGTACCGAACTTGTAGTGGCACCATTAGCTGAAGCCAAAGCGGCAATAGGCAATGCCACCACTCAGGACCAATACAGCAGCGCTCTGGATCTATTGGCAGAAAACGCCAAGCAATTTGATCAGTCGGCCGCTGGTCAGCTTGTCAACGCTGTTGCCCTCGACCGTGCCCAAGACAACACCACAAGAGCCTTGGCCTCAGAAATCTCGCCCACAGCTCAAGATCAATGGACGGTATTTTTAAGAAATCTAGCAGCCATGGCCCAGTGATTCTATTTTTCTTTTACTTGCGCCTCAGCCAAGCGACTAGCAATGGTGGCCAACCAGGGGTTGGTGTTTGAGTTGGCAGCCTGGGCTGAATTGACGACTTTGGCGCGTTCTAAGAAAAACTTACAATCAGCTAATTGATTGCGAGCAAGGCTG
>Ga0172379_10004396_pt1 | contig 20898 bp, 17 predicted proteins | sample GrowelOW334metaG_FD_119756 | JGI IMG/M metagenome (GOLD analysis project Ga0172379, IMG submission 119756) | Groundwater microbial communities from an aquifer near a municipal landfill in Southern Ontario, Canada - Groundwater well OW334 metaG | ecosystem: Environmental > Aquatic > Deep...
ACGTGTAAACGTAAAAAACTATGAGATAGATAAAAGTATAAAAATGAAGAAGGGATGAATTATGTACATAGATACACATGCACATTTGGGAATGATAGTTAAGGGCCACGTGGAGCCTCTTGTAGCTGCACATTTCCCGATGCTTCAAGATGTTGTTGATGAAGCAAACAACGTGGGTGTAAAAAAAATTATTACGATAGGAGCAAACCTTGTCGAAAGTGTTGAAGCTGTCCATATTGCGCAGCGAATTCCAACCGTCTTTGCGACGGTTGGAATTCATCCTTGTGATTGCACTGACCAGTGGCGCAACGATGTTGATCAGTTAGATCTACTCATTAAAAAAACTGAAGGCAATATTATCGTAGCGATTGGAGAAATTGGACTTGATTTTTATCATAAACCGTTTGATAAACAACGACAGCTTGATGCATTGAAAGCTCAAATTGAACTTTCTCTTAAGCATTCGTTGCCATTGGTTTTGCACGTACGAGATGCAGGTGAAGAACTTTTGTATGCCATTGAGCCTTATGTAAAAGAAATTAAGGGAGGCGTTATTCATTGTTTTTCACAGAACAGTGATTTTGCGCGGACCGTACTTTCATGGGGCTTATACTGTGGCATAGATGCTCCAATTATGTATCCAAAGAATGAGGCTTTACGCGAAGTCGTAAAAGAAATTCCGCTAGAGAAAATGATACTTGAGACCGATGCGCCATTTTTACCCCCATTACAGTTCCGTGGTAAGCAGAATAAGCCAGCATATATTCGTCATTTTGTACCAATGCTTGCTGTGCTTAAGGGCGTTAGTGAGGATGCATTGGGTAAAGTTACAACAGAGAATGCCCATGCGCTCTTTGGTCTTGAACGTTAATGAAAGCGTTTGGGAAGATAAAAATCGAGTAAAAGGTGGCTGAGTGCTCCGCCAACAAAAAAAAGATAAAAAATAAACATCGCTTGTTGATTGCTATTATCGAATGTTGAGCAGTAAAGCATGATAGCGAATGGCATAAGAATGAGAAAGAGTGCGTGATGGGTGATGGTGCGGTGGCGGAGAAGGGCGATGGCGATACAGAGCGTGCCCGCGAGCACAAAAAGTTGTGTGTGGCAAGAGATCAAGAGTGCGAGCAAGGCCACAGCCATGGTAGAATAAAAAAGACGCTGCATGACGCTTACCGTGTCGATGTCAGGAAAAATTGATCCTAAAAGTGCTAGGCAAAATCCTGCAATAAAAACAAGCACATTGTTTTGAATTGGTAAAAATGTTGTATGACAGATTGCCGTAATGATTGAAAACGCAGCAAGCCCACCGACCAGATGGGTTCTATACCCTGGCATTGTCTCTCCTTTAGAGTATGAGTTTACTGAGTGTCGTTTTAGGATAATAAAAACTGAGAATTTTCTTTAGCTTCCATCCTTGGTCGAGTAGATTTTTTGCACCCCATTGGCATAGGCCTATGTGGTGCCCATCGCCGCTACCGGTAAACAGCAGCCGGTTATTTGATGTATGTAGGGTGAAAGCGTTGCTTTTAAGTCTATGGCCGTTATTAAGCACTGCCCGTAGTTCGCGTACATTGAGAATAACGTCTTTTTGTGTACCAATTAATTTAACTTTATGGACGACTCCTGCTTGGTCCTTGTCGGCAATTTTAATATCAACGATTTTGTCGCCAAGCGCCCTGAGGTACCCCCCGAGGGATGGAGCTGCTTTCATTTGGTCTAAGAAGTAGGAAAGCGATAAATCTTGTTTCCATCGGTATGATGGTGAATTTTTACAGAATTGGCACTGTTGTGTGCGACATAAATAAGGTTTTGATGTATCACGATAGCGTAAATCACCAGGGACAATGCCGCCGCAACAGATATCAAACATAGTGAGGGCAATCTGACCGTTATATGTGAGAATTAAATTGTGAGTTGCGTCAACTGGCTGCCGTAAATGACTGCTGTTGTGAAGACCTTTATAAATTTGGTGGGCATTGGTGTTGCCAATATCATAGTAGGAGTTGCGTTGTTTATTCATAAGCGTCTGTTGCATACAAAAAACGGCATAGGTTCGGCAAGCAATTGCCTGTATTTTATGCATTTCTAGTGGCCATGAAGGAAGTGATTCTGACGCAAGGACGCAATAAACATAGTCTTCAAGATCAAGCTTATTAACTATCAAAAGGAGCCCATTTCTACTATCGCTTACAACTGAAAGGCTACCAGGATAGTTATGGCCGTCGAATTGAAGTTTATTGTTCAGCGCTGAGACATCAATGGTATTAAATTTGATGCGGCGGTATTTTTCATCCTTGCACTTAAGATACAACTGGCCGCCCTGTTGTAGGATGGTGACTTCTGGCTCTTGGTACAGGACCGTCGTACCTGAGCCCGCAGGACTTTCAAGGATGAATCCATCTTTTGAATGAAGTGTTATTTTCTGTTCAGTGTTTAAATTTTTTTCATCCAATAATACGCGGATTTTTCGTTTGAATTCACATTGTTGTGTCTGAGCTTCGTTTACTGTAGCTTCTTGTGGGAGCGTGTACGGTTCTGGTGTTGAGGGCTCTTTAGGTGCACTTTTTGTATGAGTTTTCTTGTGTGCGTGAACCTTTTTAACATGGAAATTCTGCTTTTTGTGTAGTTGAGTAAGATGCTTTTTTGGCGTACGAGATTTTTTTGTGGCGTGTGTTGTTTGTTGCTTGCTATGCTTTTTCGCGTGCGGGTCGAGAGCGGCCAGCTGCTGCCAGTGAAAAAGAATAATGCTTGCGAGGAATATTTTTTTGATCATGCGGAACTTTGCAATTAGATGATGGGAGATTCACAACGTCTTTGGGCAAGCTTACACTAAGATATTGTGCTTTGACAAAAAAATGAGGAAATCATGTGGAATTTTAATCTTTTTATCGATACCATTGTTTGCGAGCTCGTCTGCAACAGTATTTTTTTCTCGAAGTACATGCATAAAACGATGAGGAGTTTCTTGCAAAAGGTTGACTGCTACGGTTTTCATCGAGAGTAACGCGCTGTTTTTGACGGAGTAAATACCTTTCATTTGTTTTATCAGAAGTTCTGAGTCGGAAATGATAGTGAGCAATGAAGGCGAGATCTTTTGTTCAGATGAAATTTTCTTTATGAGGAGAAGCGCAAGAACGAGTGCTAAATATTCCGCTTGGTTATTTGTTTTTGTAGCAAGGAAAAAACCTTGTTTTGCAATCGTTTCGCCCGCCGTGGTGACATAGATGCCAGCACCTGCTTGACCCGGGTTACCTCGGGAGGCCCCATCAATAAATACGGTCCACGATGTTTTTTCAAAAAATTCATTTTTTTGTTCAGATAAAAAGGACTGTTGACGATGCATAGCTGCTCCTAAAATTTTGCTTTCCTTGCGTCTTGAGCTTCATCAAAGTTAAAATAAAGGAAGCGATAGCAACTGCGGCAGAGGAGGACGCCCGCTGTTTTTAACTTAATCAAATCCTGGCGCGGGACAGCGTAATAACAACCGCTGCAACTTGATTGATCAACGGGAACGATTGGATCTGGTACCGACGCCTGCATACGATTATAACGTACGAGCCACTCTTCAGGAATAAGTGTTGCGGCGTTTTCGCGATCAGCATTCAAGGTTGTCAATGTGTGTGTGAGCGTACTAATTTGTTCACGAAATGAAGCGATTTCACGTTGTAAAATCTCGTTTTGCGCAATGACCTTTTGTTGCTCAGTGATAATTGCTTTTTCGAGCTGTTCAAGGGTGTACCAACTTCGTACTAAAATTTCTTCATGTTCCATGCGTTGCGTACAGGCAACCGCGATTTCTTTTTCAACAGCTTTATAATCTTTGCTTCCTTTTACCAGATCAAGCGCTTTGCGTTTTTGTTCTTCCGTGTTTTTTAAGTGTGTTGCATGGAGCTCGTTGGAAGCAACATTCTTTTTTTCAATGATGAGCTGGCGTTTTTTGTTTTCGAGTGCCGTTTCGAGCGCTATAACTTGCTTGCCAGCAAGATCGATTTGTTCGTTAATGTGCTGAATATTTTGGTGAGTAGCTAAAATCTTTTTGTCACAATCAACGAGTGTTTTTAGATTCTGCCACAATGCTCTACCTACCATGACACCCCTTTGTCGACAAAATTATTTGAATTCTGGTGGGCCCGCCAGGACTTGAACCTGGGACCTTTCGGTTATGAGCCGACTGCTCTAACCAACTGAGCTATGGGCCCAACCACGTAGGATGCAAGACCACATCGCTACTTTCTTTAGTCTACTTAAACTTTTATGAGATGTGAAGTAAAAAATCCTTGATGCGACATGAGTAGCCAAATTCGTTGTCATACCACGCAAAAACTTTTCCCATATGTCCCACACTTTGCGTCAGAAGTGCATCAACAATGCACGAATGCTGGTTGCCAATAAAGTCAGAAGAAACGAGCGGTTCTTCCTCGTACTGGACAATCCCTTTGAGCTGATTATGAGCGTAGGCCTTGAGTGTTGTGTTTATGGATTCTTTGGTGAATGGTTTTTCAGCTGAAAAGGTAAAATCAATAATTGAAACAACGGGTACTGGGACACGCAAAGAACTTGCTTTAAGTTTGCCGATAAGAGCGGGATAAATTTTTGTAATAACGCTGTCGGCACCGGTCTTGGTTGGAATGATATTGAATCCTGCTGCACGTGCTCGGCGAGGGTCTTTATGTTCAACATCAAGCAGCACTTGGTCGTTGGTATATGCATGGACGGTGCTCATCAAGCCTTCTGTAATAACAAATGATTCATGAAGTATTTTAACAAGAGGTGCAAAACAGTTCGTTGTGCAGCTGCCGAGAGAAACTATGCTGTGTTTTGTTCTATCATAGGCGTCATTGTTAACACCTGGAATAATGGTGATATCCTCGTCTGAGGCAGGCGCCGTGATGACTACTTTTTTAGCGCCAGCGTTTAGATGCTTGCTGGCTCCTTGACGTGAGGTAAAGTGTCCTGATGCTTCAACCACCCAGTCAATATTGAGTGACTTCCAGTCGATGTGTTCGGGGTCTTGCACTGTCAGGAGGGTGACATTGATGCCATTGATTGTTAACGTTGAATCGGTAAGAGTTACTGTTCCGTCAAATGTTCCCATGATCGAGTCATGCATAAAAAGATGTGCCATATTTGAGGCATCCGATGGACCGATGTTGATTGCAACAATTTCAAGGTGATCAAGGCAGGTTTTATCGGTGAGTGCTATGCGTAGAAAAGTTCTGCCAATGCGGCCAAACCCATTAATCGCTATGCGTTTCTTCATCTACTCTCCTTTACTCAAATTTATACTACAGGTGTAAGATATTTTTTAAGATAATCCAGAAGGGGCTGGATCTCCTTTTTTGAGCGGGTATTAATCATAACGTGTGGCTGAAATGGACTTAGCTCGTTGGCAATGTCCGCCAGTGCTTGCTGGTCAAGCTTATCGGTTTTGTTGAAAACGTAGAGTATTGGGTGGTTGATGCAGAGTTCTTGGAGCATGTCATTGACGACCGTGATTTGACTTTTCCATGCAGGATTAGAAATATCGACGACGTGGAGCAGTATTCGTGCGTACTGAAGTTCATCAAGGGTTGATTTAAATGCTGCGACAAGATGGTGGGGAAGTTGGCTGATGAATCCAACAGTATCGGACACCAAACAGACCTTTTTGTTATCAATGTATAATTCTCGTGTTGAGGTATCAAGCGTTGCAAAGAGTTTATCCTCAGCTAAAACCTCGCTCTTTGTCATGATGTTGAGCAAACTTGATTTACCAGAGTTTGTATAGCCGATGATACAAGCAAGTGGTATGCCGCTACCAAGGCGAGCTTTACGTTGGACCTCGCGTGAGCGTGCCAGCGTTTCAAGATGCTTGCGTGCTTGGCGTAACTTTTCTTCAAAGGATCGTGCAAGCTTTTCTTTTGCAGTTTCTCCGGGACCTCGGTTACCAATATACCCGGCCTGTTGGGAGAATTCTTTTCCTCGGCCAATGATACGTGTTTTGAGGAATTCAGTTTCAGCCATTTCGACCTGAATCTTGCCCTCAGACGTTTTGGCAGCATTTTTGAAGATGTGCAAAATAAGTTGAGTGCGATCGAAAATGCAGCAATCGAGGATATCTTCAAGGTTGCGTTCTTGCAGAGGAGAAAGGATTTCTGAAAAAATCACCTGTTCATATTGATGGTCGCCACAAATCTTCTTTAGTTCTTCCATCTTTCCTTTGGTGAAGAACTTATTATTGTCCACCTCACGGACCTTCATAAAGAACGTTTCGTCATAAATAAGTCCGGCGGTTTTTACCAAACTTAAGAATTCTTCAAAATAATAATCGGCGTTACTTATTTTGTTAAAAGGTGTATAAATGCCAACCAGAAGGGTTTTTGGATGGATATCTTTTGTAATAAATGGCTCTTTTCGAGACATAAAACACTTTCGTTAGGGTTGAAGGAATTTAATAATTTCTTGAGCGAATTGCTTTGCAAATGTTGGGCCTTGAGCGGTGATGATAGATTCATCTTCAAGGACGACGCATCCTTGATCGCTAAATGTGACGCTGTGCTCGGCAAAGAGCGCTTTTGCTTCGTCTGTTGGGTAGATTGTTACTGTTTTGTTGGCTAAGATACCGGCTTGCGCGGGTACGGCGCATGCATAACAAATAGTTGCAACCAGTTTTTTCTGTTCATGAAAAGCTCTGACAATTTTTTGGAGCGCTTCATTGTTCCAAAGGTGCTCTGTCGAGCCTGGTCCGCCGGTGATGATGAGCGCATCATAGTTGGAAAGATCCACATCATTTAACGATCCAAGAACAACATCAGGAGTGAATGTATCGCCAAATGCCCCGAGTGCAGGCTGGTTGGTAAAACCGGCGACCGTTACTGCATGGTGTTGAGCTATCAATGCATTGTAGGGCACACGGAATTCAAAATCTTGATATCCCGTTGGCATAAGAACAAATAAAATCTTTTTATGTTGTGGTACCATCGCTCGCCTTTCATAGTGTGTGGTTCTGGACCAGAAATCGACATAAGCATACGGTAAAGTTGGGGAAAAATAAAGTCCGGTCGGGGAACTTGATTTAGATGAATAAAACATGCTAGGGTCATGAACATTAAAGGAAGGAGAGCGTATGAAATCGATGAATTCAGTTTGTATCTTTTTATTATCGATATTGTCTGGTTCTTTGAGAGCAGATATTGTTTTTTCTGATGAAACAACGGCGCTTAGATTTGGGACGGGGGGCAACCTTCTCAATGCCGGCACGGCAAGAATGAGTAAAATTATCGGCTCTGTTGAACTTGTTAACAGTGGGATTAACTTATCAGGGACTAAGCTTTTTTGTACAAATGCAACGTTTGATATAGGTGATGCACATTCATTAGTTTTTACAGGAACATATGACCCAACCTACACTTATTCAATCATCCTCAACGGTGCTGGCTCAGAGTTAAGTTCCTACCAACAGGGAAAAATTTATGAGCGAGTGATGGCGGCTGGAAATGGGCCATTACTTGAGGGATTATGTTCATTTGGAACACCCAATGCAATAAATCTATCGACCAATGCTACAAATCTTAAAGTGGGTTTGCTTACTGAGCTTTCCCAAAATATTGTAATGAACGGTGGAACAATTACGTTGGGCAACGATTTTGCCCTTGGCGACAATGTATTGCTAACTGGTTCTGGGTCGGTGCTTTTTAGCGGATATAATATGTCGACGGGGCAAAAAGATCTGATATGGCCTTTAGGAACACAGCTCTATTTTTATGGTGCGAAAAACTTTGTTTTTGGGGCAAATAGTGCAATTCTGGCATCAGCGCAGTGGACATTCTTAAATGCTTCAGGTATATCGGGACATATTTTGGGGAATAATTATTCGCTTGATTTATCCAGTGGAGGACTTCTCGCGATTGGTGCTCCTGGGACCCCTTCTACCCTTGAGTTATCAAACAGCAAGGTTAAGGTATTTAAGAATTTGAGCTTTGGGACGAATGATTCGACAATTATACTCAACAACTCGACAATTTTTATTACTACCGACACAACTTTTAATTCTGGAAACTTTTTAATTAATGGTCCGTGTACGTTTGTCACTGGTAGCAATCTTCTTACCTTTGACTCAGCAGCAAGCCTCACCGTCGACGGCGCAATGGTTACCTATGATACGCTTGGTTACAATGATAATAATAATATTCGCTTTGGTGTTCATATAAATAATAAGACATATCTTAATGGTGGGGCGATAAAGAAAAATAAAGTCCTTTGGGTTGGTGATTATAATGTCCCTGGACCAGCAAGTATTACGCCATTGATTCTCGATCAAGAATTTTACGTGTCAGCGTTGCGTAAGATGAATGTGACTGATAACTCTGTGATTGATGGTGCCGGCTTTCATATCCAGTTTGCGCGTCATCCATCAACGTCCATATTTAATGTTAGTGCCGGTAAATACGCAAAGTTTACTAATATTTTACTCAAAGATTTTCCTGCACAAAGCAACACTCTGGGCAATGCATCGCGGCTTATTTTCGGTGATGGCTCCAACGTTGAGTTGGGCGAGAATGCAGTACTCACAACAACATGGTATTTTGAAGGTCAGTCGGTCATGAATGGGAATGGGAAAACACTTAGCCTAGGGTGTGGCGGCAGTCTGGTATTGCGACCTTCGGCCGGTGTTTTATTTGATAATATGACGATTAAGGGTATAAAAAATACACTTAACAATGGGGTGTTTAGTTCCAATATTCGTTGCATGGACAATACGGCAACCCTTTCTCTTGGCAGTATGGTTTGGACGCAGGACAGTGCGTTTACGATGTCGCAGGGAAATTTTGAGGTACTTGGCGTGTGGGATATCGTGGGGAGTACAACTTTTTGTTACATGGGAAATAGGACATGTACAATTACACAGTTCGGCACGATGCTTGTCGATAATGGCATGACCTTTTCATATGCCCCACGCATTGCTAATCGCGATCTGATTAAAATGGAGAATGCTTCAGCGGTGATGCATCTTGATAATGCGACGCTTGCATCAACGACTACGGGTCTGCGACTGACGACAGGAACACTTATTCTTGATGGAACATGTACAACGACAAACTATGATCCAGTTACAGGATATCCGGCAACAAGTGATTCACAGGCGATAGCCTTTGGGCAGGCAGGGCTTGCTGCAAACGAGTTAACAATTATTTTTAATGCTGGCGGAGTGCTTAACGTCGCTGCGGGCAAACTTTTGTATGATAATGCGAGCTAAAAAGCGTTCTATGGCCGATGCATTTCAAGTATGTAGCGGGTAGGTTTCCCATTTTCATAAAAGAAACCGGCGTCTTCGAACCCAGCTTTCTTGCATGCTTTGTAGCTTCGCTGGTTCCAGAGTTTGACATGAGCGCAAAAACTCTTTTCGCCCTTGAGACGGAAATACGCCTTAGCGATAAGTTTTGTTGCTTCTTGAGCTCTGCCGCCGCCGCGATATTTTTCGTTAAGCCAGAAACTAAATTGGCCCCAGTCTTTTGGATTTGGATCGCGAATTGCTATGTGGCCAATCAGTTTATTATCTTTGTTATCAAAGATAAGATAGTTAATCATGTTGCCAGCACGCTCTCTCTCCATATCAATGTTGAGCATGCGGATCGAATAATCAAGGGTAATTGATTCAGGGAACTCGAGATTTTTTCGGACATCGGCAGAAAACATATTATGAAAATCGAGGAAATAGTCTTCTTTGAGGCGTCTGAGCGTTACTACTTTCCCTTTTATTTCTTCCGGCAATTGAGTAATGGGAATATGCCATTCGATGCTTTCCCACGCGTTGGTACCAATAAAATATCCAATGCCGATAACGGTTGATAAAAAGGCAAATAACAGAATGCGTTGAACTTTACGTGGGAGCGATCTGCTTCTTGCTACAATTTTTTTAATAAATGACATAAAAACCTTTCAATAATTTAAAGATAATATCCCCTAGATGAATTTTACAGTATTCCAGTGATTTCAAGCAATAATAGAGATAAGAAATTTACAGTGGCATGTTGCCATGTTTACGTTTGGGTAACTGTTCGACTTTTTGTCGGGTAATTTCAAGTGCACGGATCAGATGGGTCCGAGTTTCGTCTGGTGCAATGATTGCATCAATATAGCCCCACTCGGCAGCGGTAAATGGATTAAGATAGTCACTGGTAAACGTCGCTTCATATGTTTTTTGCAGTTCACGACGCTCTGGTTCTGGTACTTTTGATAACTCCTTGCCATGGAGAATGCTTACTGCGCCCTGTGCACCGAGAACGGCAATTTGCGCCTGTGGCCACGCAAAGTTAAAATCAGCACCCAGTTCTTTGCTGCCCATAGCAATAAAAGCTCCGCCAAATGCTTTGCGCAGGATAACCGTGATTTTGGGAGCCGTTGCGGTTGCATAAGCATACAAAAGCTTTGCGCCATGGCGAATGATTCCTTGGTGTTCTTGCTGGACTCCTGGCAAATATCCAGGAACATCGACTAAAGAAATAATCGGAATATCAAAACTATCGCAACAACGAATAAAGCGGGCAGCCTTGCATGAAGCATCGATGTCGATTGCTCCGCCCTTGACAAGGGGTTGATTGGCAACAATTCCAACTGTTGTTCCGCCAAGCCGTGCAAAGCATGTAATAATATTTGCAGCGAACGCCGCTTGAAGTTCAAAAAAACTTTCGTTGTCGCAGAGTGCTTTAATGACCAGGCGTATATCATAACTTTTGGATTCATTTTCAGGGACAAGAGATGCGATAGCATTAGTTGATGAATGGTTGTATGAAACTGTTTGTTGTTCTGTCAGGTAGTTGCTTGGAAGATAGCTCAGGAGTTCTTTTACTTTTTTAAAACAGGTTTCTTCAGTTTGTGTAACGATATGTGCAACGCCTGAGGTATGCGCATGAACGCTACTTCCTCCCAATGCTTCTTTAGTGATGATTTCATGCGCAACTTGAGCGATAACTTGTGGGCCGGTGATAAACATTTGACTGATATCGTTGGTCATAAAAATGAAATCAGTCAGTGCGGGTGAGTACACAGCTCCGCCAGCGCAGGGGCCAAGAATGATTGAAATTTGTGGGACAATGCCTGAATAGCGGCTGTTGCGCATAAAAATTTTTCCGTAACCTGTCAGCGCATGGACGCCTTCTTCAATGCGTGCTCCACCAGAATCAATAACGCCAATGATAGGGCAACCAATTTTTGCCGCCATGTCCATGATCTTAACTATTTTTTCTGCATGCCGCAGTCCCAGCGATCCACCTTTAACCGTAAAATCTTGGGCGTATACGGCAACTTGTTTGCCGTTAATTTTTCCAAAACCTGTGATAACACCGTCGGTGTAGGATGGTAGTGTTGAGGGTGACGTGAAAGGGGAAGTGGCAAGTTGATCGATTTCTTGAAATGAATTGAAATCTAAAAGAAGGGATAAGCGTTCGCGAGCAGTTTTTTTACCGGCGGTATGTTGACGGTCAATTTTGTCTGTTCCGCCACCGACTAAAGCTTCGGTCTGTTTTTTCTCCCACTGAGCAGCTTTATTTTGAATATTCATTCAGGCAATATTTTTCTATTGAATATATTTACTTATCAGACGGGAGGCAGTATAACATTAGTAATCATGGTTTACAACGGAAAAAAAGGTGATTTGTCGATGTAAAAAGGAAGGGGTGATTAATGGAGCTACGGACTGGTAGTAAAAATGCGAGTGTAGCGTGGTTTAAGCTGGCTGATCTGATTACGAGGCGCGAGCGAGAGAAGGCGCTCAGTGTTTACCGTCTGTTGGCGCATTCTTTCCAAGACAAAGCGTATGCATTGCAACTCGAGGGCGATATCCTTTTTTTCTTAAACGATGAAAAAGGTGCGTGTGAAAAACATACGCAAGCCGCTTTCCTTTATCAAAAAGAACAAAAGTGGGTTCATGCAGCATCACTCTATGAACAGTTGTGGATGCTGGCTCCAGAAAACCCTGATCTGATAGCACAACTCCTTATTTTTTATTCACTCGTTGGCGACCAAGAACGATTTATGCAGCGGTTCCAGTCATTTGTTGCGCTTCATCAACAGGAAAAAATCGACGATGTCTTTTTTTGTAAATCGGTAAAAAATATTATCGATGCTGTTAAAGCTGCGGCAGGCATGGATCGTGTAGTTCTTGTGCGCAAAACCATGGATACTCTTTTGAAAGATAAACAAACGCTCGTGCAGAAAATAGCACTTCTATAAAAAGCCACTGGTTATACTGTTGCAGGCATTTCGTGATTTCGACGCAAGAATAAGTTTTTTATTGGAATGATGGTGCGTCCTAGAAAACCGACCCCTCTTTTTATGGTATTACCCATGCAGCCACCCTTGCTGAATGGGGCAAGTCGTTCGTCAATCCTACCATCTTCACGAGGATCCGGATTTTGTTCTCCAAAACGGTTGCGCAAATTTGAGTTGAAGCTATCCCAAAAATAATTATGTGACGGTGCAATAGGGTTGTAAGCATTCAGGCCCATAAAATATTCTCCGCCAGCGAAAAGATTGCCGCCGCAATTAGTGCAGCCGTCATGATTACCATTATATTTTGCATTACACACATGACAAAATCTCTCCTTGCATTTTTTGTTCTCACAAGTCATGTGGTTGCATCCTTCTGTACGTTCGTAAGGGGAGAAACATTTAGGACAAAACTTGTCGTTGATACCAGCTTCAGATTTAGGTTCAGCATGTTCACTTGGGCGAACGGCATCACGGTAAGCGGCAAAAAAACTAATCTGGGCGGCTAATTCAATAGAATCTGCGTTTTTAAGCGCTTTTTCCATTATTTCAGGAGATGGTATGCAATTACATGATTTATTTGGACAACTAAATTCATCACACAGATAGTTGCCAGAAAAACCGCCTTTCTTATTCTTGTAAGCCGCGATCGATTTGTTGACTTTTTCTTCCATACAAGCATTACAACCCATCACGTTGTGACACTTTCCACAGACTACAGCTTGAACATTTTTGTTTCCGCAAAGGCAGTCAATTTTTTGAATTGTACACGATGCAGCTTTGTCAGCCTTTGGGGCTACTTTATGATCATTCATGTCTAAGTGTTGTTTTAATTTAAGCGCAAGCCAAATTGCATTAGCGACCAGCAAAGTTCCAATGGTCCATTTTTTGTAAGTATTTTCAGGCTTAAGTTTTTGATAGATTTCGATGAGTCTTGTAAGCGAGTAAACGGCTGTTGCGATATGTCGTTCGGCGTTGTATTGATGAGAGTGAAGTTGGCTGTTGTTAATTCCATAAAAATCTTGTCTGCTCGCCATTGCAACGGTGGCAAGCCCTTTAAACCCAGGGAGTAAATATGTTTTACTTATGTGAATAACCTGTTGAAGTCCAGTTTCATTTTCTTGCGACCATGTGGCGTCAATAGCCTGATCTTGCATTTTTGCTTGATCACTATCAGGCTGAACTTCCTGCTTTGACGCGAGGAGCTCATCAAGATTATCTCCACAAAGGGCGAGGTCATTAATAAGGAAAAAGGCATGCATTGCCACGTCGACGGTGTCGCTATGGTCGGCATAGCGGTATGGATCTGAAAGCAGGTTTTGTTTGATAAAGCCTATGTCATTCACCACGCTAAGCATATTGGCAGCCAGCGAGAGACGAGTCGAGGAGGTTTTATTTTTTGTAAGATATTTTTTAGCAGCGATTTCCAGAGGTACGCTTGCCAAGGCCAGCCCTATCTGAAGTTTAGGGTCTAATCTATCGATTGACATCATAGCAAAGCCAAAAAATGCGGCAGTAGAACCAATGATATTCCATTTCCACCCTGCTAAGTATTGCTTCCATGCCGCTGGTTGCTGTGTAGATGCTGTATCTTTTAAATCTTCGTTTTTGTCGACAAAATCATTGTCAATGGTCTCTTCTGTCTCTTTTTTGATTTCTATCGGGTCAGGATCATGGCTATTGTTAGAGTGTGTGCTTACCGATGACGTAATTTTTTGTTGAATTTGTTGTGCTGTTGCAAGAATCTTGGCATCGTCATTACCAAGCTTTTCCTCTGTTACTCCAGCGGTTATAAGCATTTGTATGATTTTTTTGACATTTCCGTTTCGTAACCGGCCTTTTTAAGGACAGTTGCAACACGTTTAGCCATGTCAGTCGTTTTAGATTGGGTATCGGCAGAGATGTCTTGAGATACTTGGTTAGCAGAAAAACTAAGAGAAAAGCTGAAAAATGCTATACTAAATAAGCCTTTTAAAGTTTTTTGAGTGATTGTTGGAAAAAAATGTGATAATAACATGATTGCCTCCAAATTTACATTTATATATTAACCATTAGAAATAATATATAGTTATTTTAAATAAAGTCAAGGGAGTGTCAGGGTTGAATACATATGTTTTTTGTCATTATAAGTTGCCGAAGGAATGAAGGCCTTAGGTAGATGTAGAATTATTTCAGCCTGTAATTTGTTGTTTGGGTGTTATTTAAAATTTCACTACACCAGAATCTTAACGCCAAAGTTCGCACTGATCAGAGCCTGGCATGCAGCCTGCGAGCACGAAACTTTCTGATATGAAGTGAGCACTACCGTTTGATCATTCTCTTTAAAGCGAAGGTGAAGGGGGTAAGAGCCCGGTTGCAGGCGATCCTTCAAGTCGTTGATAGTACTTTCGGTTACCGTTGGTAGGTCAACAATAAGTGTCATTTTGAGATCAGTTTTATCAAAGAGGCCATCGAGCGGAATAAGTTCGTTGGCCTTTATTTTACACTTCGTTTGCGATGTGATATCAAGTGTTCCCTTGATGATGAAAACGTTGTGGGTCTGAAGTAATGTTTCAACCGTTGCAAAAAGCCGTGGGAAAATAACAATTTCAGCATGCCCCGACATATCGTCACATTGGGCAAATGCCATCTTATCCCCTTTCTTTGTGCTGATAACCCGATGCGACGTTAAAAGACCAAGACAGGTGACAAACGGTTCTTTGAGCGATGTAACCTCTTTTATTTTTTCAAGGGCTTGAGTGAATGAAACATGCTCAATCCAGGTCGCTCCCATGTAGCTTTTGAGTGGATGTGAGCTAAGATAGATACCAATAACCTCTTTTTCTTTTTCAAGCTTTTCTTTGTCTGAAAGTTCTTCCAATGGTTGGAAAAAGTATGCGGGGGTTGGGGCGTCGGTATTTTCTGGCGATGCGGTTATGCCAAAGATTCCCATCTGGCCTGTCTTGGCAGCTTCTTTGCTTGTGTGCGCCAGTTCCATAATTTTTTCTAGTTCGGCAACTTTCTGTGCGCGGTTGCCGGGCAGCATATCCATAGCACCGGCGTAGATTAGATTTTCTATGGTACGTTTATTGACCGTGCGCAAATCAACCCGTTTACAAAAATCGAGCAGATCGGAAAAAGTTTTTTTTGAGCGTTCTTCAAGCACATTTTTAAGTGCTACTTGCCCAATGCTTTTAATGCCCTGCAGGCCAAAGATAATGCCATCAGATGTCGCGGTAAAATCAATATCAGAAAGCAGGACATTAGGGGGAATTGTTTTAATTCCCATGTCATTAATTTCTTGTAGATAAAGCGTTAGTTGGTCTGGGTTGCTCGTTTCAAATGATACAAGAGCGGCCATGAATTCACGGGGATAGTTTGCTTTCAAATAGGCCGTGTGATAGGCGATCAGTGCATAGGCGGTTGAATGGGACTTATTAAAACCATATCCAGCAAAGTAGGCCATCAGGTCAAAGAGCTCGCCGGCTTTTTTTACGTCAAAATTTTGTTTTTCAGCGCCAGCAACAAATAACGCTTTTTGTTCAGCCATAACTTCAGCTTTTTTCTTACCCATTGCGCGGCGCAAAATATCTGCGCCACCAAGTGTGTAGCCCCCGATGGCAGATGCAATTTTCATAACCTGTTCTTGGTAGACGATAACGCCATAGGTCTCTGACAAGATTGGTTCAAGCTCTTTGAACATGTAGGTTGTTTCTCTGCGGCCGTGGCGGCGCTCGATATAATCTTCCACCATGCCTGAGCCAAGCGGCCCTGGGCGATAAAGTGCGTTAACCGCAATTAAATCTTCAAATTTATCCGGCTGCAGTTTACGCAGTACATCTTGTAGGCCGTCCGATTCGAATTGGAACACGCCGTTTGTTTTTCCCTGGCAGAGTAGCCTGAATGCTGCTGGATCATCAAGAGGGATTTTATCTAAGTTAATTGGTATGCCGTGGTTTTTTTCAATGGCCTTGAGTGCGCGATCAATGACGGTAAGGTTTTTCAGTCCTAAGAAGTCCATTTTAAGAAAGCCAAGATATTCAAGCTCGGTCATGGCGTACTGGGCAACCAGATCGGTGGATTTTGATGGAATAAAAAGCGGCATGATCTGGTCAAGTGGCTCGGGAGCAATCACAATGCCTGCCGCATGTTTTGATGCATGGCGCGTGAGGCCTTCAAGCTTAAAGCAAATATCCATCAGATGTTTAATTTGTTGGTTCGATTCAATAAGTTCTTTGAGCTTTGGTTCTTGGTTGATCGCTTCTTCAAGCGTTATTTTGAGTTGTTCCGGTATTAGGTCGGTGATCATGTTGGCATCTTGGAATGGAAAGCCAAGTGCGCGCGCGACGTCTTTGATGACGCCTTTTGCCATCATGGTGCCGAAGGTAATAATTTGGCAAACGCAGTCGTGTCCGTATTTGTCTTTACAGTAGTTGATTACCTCTTCGCGGCGTTCAATGCAAAAATCGATATCGATATCAGGCATGCTGATACGTTCGGGATTTAAAAAACGTTCAAAAAGAAGATTATATTTTAGCGGATCAACGTTGGTGATTTCAAGCGCCCATGCTACCAGCGATCCTGCCGCAGAACCACGGCCGGCGCCGATAGGAATGCCCTGTTTTTTACCCCATTGAATGAAATCACTGACAACCAAAAAGTAGCCGACGAATCCCATTTTTATGATGAGCGCAATTTCAAGATCGAGGCGATCAACATAGTGCTGGTACTGGTCGACAGGGATCAATTCAAGATTTTTTATTTTTTCAAGGCCGTCGCGGCAAAGTGTTTCAAAGTATTGTTCCTGTGTCATGGTCTCTGGAACAGGGAAATGCGGGAAGAATAGTTTGCCGAACTCAAATTGGAAATCGCATTGGTCGGCGATAATGCCGGTGTTCCAGACAGCAGCTTCATAGTCTTTGAGGCCATCAAGCATTTGTTGCGTTGTGCGGACATAGAGTGAACAATCCTCGAGCGAAAATCGATCAGGGTTTGAAAGGACATCTTTTGTTTGGATGGCGAGCAATACTTCGTGCGCGGCTTTGTCTTCTTGTAAGAGATAGTGCGCATCGCAGCCGGCAGACATTTTTACGTCCCATTCAGTTGCGTACTGGGCGAGCAGTTTATTGGTGATTGTTTGTTCTGGAATCTCAAGCGGCTGAACTTCAAAGTAAAATCTATCGGGACCAAAGACGTCTTTAAACCATTGTGTGCGTTGGCGTGCTTCGTCGATGTTGCCCTCGCGCAGCAATGTTGGAATGTGCCCGCCGATGCATGCCGTCGTTGCGATCAGTCCAGCTGAATGCTTTTCTAAAATAGCGTAGTCGATACGAGGTTTGAAATAAAAACCATCTTGGTGGGCGTATGAGATCAGCTTGCAAAGATTTTTATACCCCTGTGTATTTTGTACGATCAAGATGAGGTGATGATATTTTTCTTTTGCATTTTTGATGCCGACATCAGGAGTAAAATACATTTCGATGCCAAGGACCGGCTTGATGCCTTCTTTTTTAGCCTGCTGAAAAAATTTTACCGCACCAAAGACGTTGCCGTGATCGCTGATGCCAACGGCTTTCCATTGTTGTTGTTTGGCAAACTTTAGCAGTTGCGGGAGCTTGATAGCGCCATCAAGGAGCGAATATTCCGTGTGGAGGTGGAGGTGGGTAAAATGTTTTTCCATGACCTGACAAATTTTAGAAGGAAGTAAAGAGCTGTGACTTCAAGATTTGAAGTGTAGAGGAAAAAGATAAAAAAGTTTAGGGCATTGTACGAAAGATATACAATGCCCTGAGTATTGAGTTTATCTTGATAAATTTTCACCAATGAATTGAGCAACCTCCGCCCGTCCTTTGCAGATCGCAAAATCAAGCACAAGGTCTCCAATCGATTTTTTCCCCAACGCCGAGCTAATGGCATCTTCGCTATTAATATTGATGCCTGCTTTAAAAATGAGCTTCTTGATGATTTCAAGCGCTATATCTTCAGATTTAAGGAGAATGGCTTGTATTATAAAGAATGACCGGAACTTGTAATTTTTAAGGCAATCAGATTTAGGGTCGAGCATTGAGCCAAGGTTTTCGAAGACATTCTTCTCATTTTTACCTGCAGCTATCGCAGTGGGAATATTTCTTATTTCACGAGCAAGCAGTTCATATGAGGAATCAGACGTTAGCATGTTAAGCAGAGAGCCATAATTGTTGTTACGGGCTATGTCTGAAGGTGTTTTTCCGCCAGAGGTCTTGCTATTTTTGTCCGCACCAGCCAGTAGCAAAAGTTCTGCTTCAATCTTAAAGTTATGGAGGGTTGCATAATGTAGACACGTTCTTCCCTCTTTATCCGTAATAGCATTAACATCACCACCCTGAAAGATATACTTCAATAGCAACATTCCTGGCTTCTCGCCCTTGACAAAGGCAAAAAACAACGCGTCCCGCCACAAATTGGCTGAAGTACCGCAATTATTCACTACCTCGCCACTGGATCGAGCACTATTCACTTCTGCTCCAAACGCACTCGTCCAGCCGATGGCGCCAAGTACGAAGAATGTATATAGATTTCTGTTGAGTGTTTTCATGATAAAATTCCTTTTCATTTTGATTGAGACGTTTTTAAATTTCTTATTTACTGGGGCGAAATCTGAGAAATAATAAAATCGGCAATTTTATACTGACCTGTATCGATCGCAAGATCGAGTGGCATTGCCCCAATCGATTCTTTCCCAAACGCCTTACTAATCGTATCCTCGCTATTAATATTGATGCCTGCTTTAAAAACGAGCTTCTTGATGATTTCAAGCGCTATATCTTCAGATTTAAGGAGAATGGCTTGTATTATAAAGAATGACCGGAACTTGTAATTTTTAAAGCATTCCCATTTAGGGTCGAGCATTGAGTCAATTTTTTTGAAAGTTGTTTCGTCCTCTGCAAACGGAAGCTTTCTCATTGTGCGGCAAATCTCCACAGCATTCACAGATACTGGTTCCTCCGCTTCTTTTAGCTTGTCCACTATTTTCTTATACCCAAGCGCACGAGCTCTATCGATGGGCAATTGAGCGTCTGAATCGGTAATTTGCTTGTTTGCACCCGCCAGGAGTAAAAGTTCGGTAGCCATCTCAAGACCATTGCTTGCAGCGAGATAAATGAGCGTTTCCTTTTTATCCCACACAGCATCCATATTGCCGTCTTCTATTATATATTGATAAAGACTTTGCATAAGTTCATTGGAATCTTTTCCTTCACGTAGCTTGTCAATCAATGCCTGTTTAGTGGACTTTTGTTCTTGGCCGACAGGCACCATTCCCATTGCCCCGCCACCGATAACTGGAGCCCGAGCTGGAGTATCAGGTTGTTTTTCTTCTTCTACGACTTCATTTATAGCGTCCAACTGGGAAGGGTGCTTTTGTTGTAGCGCTGGCTGTGGAATTATTATTTTAGGAGTATCGTTTTTTGCTGCAGCGGTCGGAGACTTATTATCGCGATCCTTTATTGTTTCATCTGCCATTTTTCCCGCCTCAGGTTGTTTTTTGTTTAGTCTGGGCGCGCGATTTTCTAGATCCTTAATAACATAGTAAAGTTCTTGTTGCTCTGTGGTTGATGCATAGTCTAGTGCCGTGTTTCCAGCATTATCTTTTGAGAAGATATCCATTCCAGCCTGGCATAGCCGCGCTATAAGCTTACATTTCTCTGAACCGGTATATGTCGTGGGCTCAATGATCAGCTTTATAAGACTCCAACAATTTGGGTATTTACTAAGATCTAAGCGTGAAATTTTCAGTATTTTGTCTATTGTATCAATCTCAGATCCTTTCGATAATGCGTTGGCAAGATCTTCGTACGCTAGTTGATTAGATTGCATGGCTGTTGTATCAATAATTTTTTCTTCCGTTTCTTCTGCTTTATCTGTAGCACTTGTGGGTAGAATGTAAGTGTTCTTTGCTGAAGAAGAACAGGCCCTTGTTACTTCGTTGTCTACGCCCCCGTTCTCCATAAGAAGGCAACTAATTGTTGGACACTCCCATAGTGCGGCCCAAAACAATGCAGTATGCCCTTCCCTGTCTTTTTTGCCAATGGCTTCTTTAGCGCCTGGTTGGGCAAGGAGTGTCTTTACTATTTTGAAATTGCATTCAAACTCAACTGCCATATGTAGAGCATCATCTTGTGATACCCGATGCTCGAGGAGCAATTTTACAATTGCCAAGCGATCTTCAGCGCAGCATTTTGCCTCATCGTGTTTCTTTTCATGTGTACATGGGCATTGACACGCGTGCCATAAAATTGTGTGATCTGATTTTGTACAAGCGTCCGGGTTGCCGTTATTCTTGAGGTAAGCTTCTAGAGTATTATAGAGAGTGGTATAATTCTGATGGTTAGGCGCTGCTGCTATTGCGATATCGATGGCCGAAATGGCAGATGTATTAAATTTTGAATCATTAGAGCTTTTCACCTCCGCCCCAAAGGCACTCGTCCAGCCGATGGTGCCAAGTGCGAATGCTGTATATAGATTTCTGTTGAATGTTTTCATGATAAAATTCCTTTTCATTTTGATTGAGACGTTTTTAATTTTCTTATTTACTGGGGCGAAATCTGAGAAATAATAAAATCGGCAATTTTATACTGACCTGTATCGATCGCAAGATCGAGTGGCATTGCCCCAATCGATTCTTTCCCAAACGCT
>Ga0172379_10004397_pt1 | contig 20896 bp, 20 predicted proteins | sample GrowelOW334metaG_FD_119756 | JGI IMG/M metagenome (GOLD analysis project Ga0172379, IMG submission 119756) | Groundwater microbial communities from an aquifer near a municipal landfill in Southern Ontario, Canada - Groundwater well OW334 metaG | ecosystem: Environmental > Aquatic > Deep...
AAAGCAATTGCTCATTTGATGTGTTTCTTTTTGGCTTCTAAATCTTTCTTCGCTTTGATAACGATGCCTTGGGTTAGGCCACCCATGTATTTAGAAAGGTCAGTATCGATGCCCACGGTCTTGAGCCCGGCAGAAACTACACCATATACAGTGTCACTGTTGAGCATTATTGCTACTACTACGAGCAGGGTAAAAGCTAGTTGAATCAAGGTCTTGATGGTGCGCCATCTGCCTTCATTGTACTTGCGTGATGCTTGTTTGTTTCCTACTGTTTGCCTTGATTCTTCTTCGATATTGGTTGGAATGCTTGGATCTACCATCGGTTGGTCCTTAGGAGCGCCTACGGCTGCCATGATTGGGGCTAGGTCTAATTGGCCAGTTTTGGGACGAGCAGCACTTTCTGTTATGCGCTCAGGGTGGGAATCTAAAATTGATTGTGGTGCTTCGGGTAAGTTTGGCAGCATCGAAACTATTTTGGTTGTGGAGAGCCAAAGAGCTTGATTGAGTTCATTGGTTGACTTGCGCATCGGGTCTAAAATGGCATAGTTGCCGTCTTTTACCATTAGCAATTTGCGCACAGCGTTGTAGCCGCTTTCACCACTGACATTGATTCTGGCGCCGACTATAAAACCGCCTGCCGAGAATAAAATTCGCCCTTGCAAATCTGATTGATTGTCATTAATACGCAAAATAGGAGTTTGGCAAGATTTAATTGCTACAACCGCATTGATGACATCTGCTACAGGTTCGTCTGGATTGATAGTTCCTTCGGTGATAACGTCCACAGTGCCCTCTACTTAAAAGTGATCATCTTGCATGCTGACCGCATAGTAAATTAGTCTAACAGACAGCACTTGCTATAGAATATATGACTATGAAAAAGCGCGTTATGTGTGTGTTTGGTACGCGCCCGGAAGCTGTCAAGTTGGCTCCTGTGGTGCATGCTCTTCGCCAGTCAAAGAGTTTAGAACCAGTGGTGGCAATCACTGCTCAGCATCGCGAGATGCTCGATCAGATGATGCGCTGGTTTGATGTCAAGGCAGATTATGACCTTGACTTGATGAAGCACGGCCAGACTTTGGCCGAGCTGACCGGCCGCGTCTTAAATGGCGTCGACCAGCTGTTGACAAAAGACAAGCCTGACTTGCTTTTGGTGCAAGGTGACACCACCACGGTGATGTCGGCTGCCCTGGCTGCCTTTTACCAAAAGGTTCCGGTTGGCCACGTTGAGGCTGGCCTGCGCACCAATGATCGCTACAATCCTTTTCCTGAAGAGATGGCTCGGCGCCAGACTGGCCGCTTGGCCACGTTGCACTTTGCCCCGACACCGCTAGCTGTCGAAAATCTAAAGAAAGAAGGTATTGTCGACAATGTCTTTATGACAGGAAATACTGTCATTGACGCTTTGCTTGATACAGCTGAGCGCTTGCGTGCCGACCAAATTGACTCAAGTCTTTATGGCAAAGTTGATTTTGAAAAAGCCAAAGTACTCTTGGTAACAGCCCACAGGCGCGAGAACTGGGGCCAAGGCATGGATGAAATTGCTCTTGCATTGCGGCAAATCGCCGATGAATTTCCGCAGGTGCAAGTGCTTTATCCGATACATAAAAATCCTGTTGTGCGCGAATCAATCGAGCCTGTCTTTGCTGGTCACGAACGCTTGCACCTGGTTGAGCCTCTTGATTACGTGCCCTTTGTTCACGCCATGCAGCGTTGTCATTTTATTTTGACTGACTCTGGTGGAGTGCAAGAAGAGGCGCCGGCCCTTGGCAAGCCTGTGCTAGTTATGAGGACCAATACCGAGCGCCCTGAGGCCGTAGCAGCGGGTGCTGCCAAGTTGGTCGGGGTTAGTCAGGAGACCATTGTTGCTGGTGCTAGAGAGCTTTTGTCTAGTGATGATCTCTACGCGAAAATGTCTCAGGCTGTCAATCCGTTTGGTGATGGTCACGCTGCAGATCGCATAGTGCAGTCGATTGAACAGTACTTCGCCAGCTAGCGACAGCATAAAACAATTCTATCTATCATTTAAGTTTAGGCTTAAATAGGCGGTTTGGCGCTATGATCTGCTTTGAATTCAAGTTTATATGGGAGAGAGTGACGTGAGCACCTCAGTTACCGAGCACGATGTAATGCCTTTTGGCGAATTTCTAGACGAAGAACATCAGGCGATCAGAGAAGCAATTCGAGATTTTGCCACTCGGGAGATTGCCCCAAAGGCCCACGAGGTGGATCAAACCGCTCGCTTCCCCATCGAGAATTTTAAAGAACTCGGTAAGCTTGGTTATCTCGGATTGCCTATCAGCGCTGAGTACGGTGGCGCCGGCGCCGATTACCGCTCTTATGTGATTGCCGTAGAAGAAATTGGCAGAGCCTGTGGTTCTACTGGTTTGAGCTATGCCGCCCACATCTCACTCGGTACCAATCCGCTCTATCTTTTCGGCTCAGAAGAGCAGAAGAAAAAGTATGTGCCAAAACTTTGCTCTGGCGAATACATTGGCTGCTGGGCTTTGACTGAGCCAGGTACTGGTTCCGATGCCGCCACACAGAAAACCACAGCGAAATTAGTCGGTGATCATTATGTTTTGAACGGCACCAAGCAGTTCATCACCAACGCCACAGATGCTGATGTTGCCATCATCATGGCTATGACTGACAGAAGTCAGGGCCGCCGAGGTATTTCATCTTTCGTTGTCGAAAAAGGCACTCCTGGTTTCTTCGTCAGTAAAGTCGAGAAAAAGCTAGGTATGCGTGGCTCCCCCACCGCTAGTTTGACTTTTGAAGATTGCAAAATTCCTAAAGAGAATTTGATTGGCCAAGAAGGCGAAGGCTACAAACAAGCGCTTACAACCCTTGAGGGTGGTCGTTTGTCTATTGGCGCACTTGCCCTCGGAATCGGTCAGGCAGCTTTTGATGCTGCTTTGAGTTATGCCAAGCAGCGTGAAGCCTTTGGCCAACCAATCGGCAAATTCCAAATGATTCAAAGTTATTTGGCTGACATGGCCACTCAACTTAGTGCTGCTCGTTTGATGCTCTATCATGCTGCTTGGATGAAAGACCACCACAAGCGTGTCACCCTTGAGGGTTCACAAGCGAAGCTCTTTGCCTCTGAAGTGGCCTCTAAAGTTTGCAACCTCTGTGTGCAGATTCATGGTGGCTACGGCTATATCGTTGATTTCCCTGCAGAGCGTTTCTTGCGCGATGCCAAACTTTGCGAAATCGGCGAAGGCACTTCTGAGATACAGCGATTGGTTATTGCTAGACAGTTAGGGCTTTAACCTTAGAAGGTTGCTGAATTGAGTAACCTTCTCGCGAATTCGTTCTTCTGGCACCAAGGTGAAGTTGAGTAGATACTCGCCGACAACTGGTGAGTGGAGGTAGTATGGTGCCGTTGGAACGAGTGGCAGAGCCACTTTTTCTGCTGCCATCAAAACCTTTTGTTGATCTGGATGATTGATTGTTACTACAAAGTAGTTTCCGGCGCTGACTTTACTGACTTTAACCAGGGTTCGCATCTGGCTTGTGAGTTCGGTAATAAAAGCAATTCGTCGCCGCGCGAATGCCATTTTATTTCTTCTGATGTATCGTTCGAGATAACCGTCAGACAAGAGTCTCGCTAAGATAAGCTGCACCATATGTTCAGGATGGCTTTCGGTCTGTAGTTCTTTGGCGGCTGTTAAAGCTGGCAGCAGTGCAGTTGGCACTAGACAGTAGGAAATAGTGGTAAGTGGATAGAGAAGTTGCCAGAATGTAGATACGTAGATGACATTGGTATCTGGTGCCATTGACCAGAGAGCACCTGGTGGTTGACCCGCATAGTAAAAATTGCCATCGTAGTCGTCTTCTATAACCCAAACGTTGTTAGCTGTGGCCCATTCAATTAGTTCTTGTCGACGGCGGGTGGACATGATCACTCCGCTGGGATCGTGATGACCAGGCGTGACGTACACAATGCGAACCAAGCCAGAATATTGCTTAAGAATGTCAATCCGCATGCCTTGATCGTCAATTGGAATTGGTATGAGCATGGCGCCCTGACTTTTGGCAATGTTTCTAATGCCACCATAACCGGGCTCTTCAACTGCTACGGCCGAGCCCGGTGAAAGCAGTAGTTTGCACAGTAGAGTTAATACTCCAGCCGAAATTGAGAAAATAGCAAGTTGCCCTTCCGCTGCCTGAATGCCTTTTGTTCGATGAAGGTACTTTGTCAGCGCTTGCCTTAACTCTATCCGACCAAGGACATCAGGTTCGTATTCCAGTTTGCGAAACGTTTCTGGAACACACAGAGACTGCATCAACTCGCGCCAGCGATGAATAGGAAGGTGGTTGCGAGGAACAGAGCCAAAATTAAGACCAGCAAATTGAGATGAATTCGCATGCCTGACTTTTTCCCTGAGCAATGAGCGCGTGAATTCAGACACCATCGCTTCTTTTAATTCGCCTGGTGATTGTTGCTCAGGCGTTTGATTGCGTTTTGCGTTTGCCCGAACATACGTATTCCTTGTACTGTCGCTATCAACGTAAGAGAGTCGTTTCAACTCTCTGTAGCACTTCACCACGGTGTCGCGCGACACGCCAAGACTCTCACAGAGGTCTCGAGTGGAAGGTAGCATCGCTTCTGCAGGAATTAAACCACTATCAATATCAGCGCAGATCGAAAGCGTAAGCTGAATATAGATGGGCTTGCTATTGTTCTTGTCGGGCGTGAACGTAATCTTCATGCGCAGAGCATACCATTCCTTTTGGGTGCGAGCATACCAATACAATCTAGCTAAGGGGAAATTCTTCAAAAGGCTGGCAAGACGCTTGCTTTACAACCGGTCTCTGTGTGCAGGCTAAGGAATATCCCTGTTCTCAACTGACCGCATTGGAGCAACCGAACCACCCTATTAATGGACTTATCTATTCTTCTTTACCAGACTCGCGTCTGCCCGTTGGCGTCAAGCTGAGAACAGATAGAAGAAGTAGTCCAAATAGTCTAAAGCGGCTAGACGCAAAGGTGAGTGGCTCGGCTCTATGGGCTAGCTCACTAGATCTGCAGAATTGGTGCCTCTTTGATGCCTACGGACACACCGGTGGATTGGCTATTGGTGTCACTTACAAGTGGCGCTGTCAATCGCGTACCATTAGTCTTGTTTTGGCGCATACCAATCATATCGGTGCTAGCTCCATTACAGGACCCGATAAGCAATCGAGCAGAACGAACACCCTAGCGCAACTAGCACTGGCTCCCTGAAAAGATTCTGGTTTGCCAGGCTTACCAACGATTGGATACACGATGAGCCATCAGCAAATTCGACTTCTGTCTGTTCTCTGCCACTACTCCAATATGCTTACATTCTTCGTGGTACCAGTGGTAGTACCGTTAGTTATTCTCGCTGTCACAAAGAACCAAATCGTTAAGGCCAATGCTCGCGCCTGCGTCAACCTCCAGTTGAACTTGCTGATCGCGGCTGCCATTGGCCTGACTGTCTCTTATCTCGCGTTCGGTCTGGCTTGGAGTCACTTCCTCTATATCTGGTATGTCACCTGTTTTAGTGCACTGGCCTGGGCAATCTATCTCCTTCCCCTCATGATCTATGGCTGCCTGAAGAGCCGTGCCTCTGAGACGACTGCAACGCTCTCTGTGGATGACGGGCAATTCTTCCGTGTTTTCCCAATCAGCGCGCTGCTTCTCTTGTGCACGCCGATTCATGGGTTCGCATTCATCATGTACATTTTCTGGAGCTTCGCTGAGCCGCTCATTGCCCAATTGGTGGTGATCCTCAACCCGACTGTGCCATATCAGTATTGGGGTGTTGTTCGTCTGCTGAAGTAGTCAGAGGCTACGCTTACAGATTCCATCCGCTCTAACCGTAAGAGGACACATCATGAAGCCCCACCAAGCGATCCTCACTTTCATCGCCTTGCTCGTCGCCCTCTTCCTCGCTGCCTATGAGCCCGAGCACAACTCCGAATCGTCCTCCAGTGTGGAGAAGACCACAGCCACCCACACCAACACCGGCCAACAGAGCAAAATCGAAGGTAGCCAGAAGATTAACAGTCCGGCGGACTCGATCAAGTACCTGTACCTCATCTCCTCCGAATCTGGGCAGGTGATTATTTCCTCAACCGTGCAGGGCAAGATCTTCACCTCCGGCGGTATGTGCCTCACTGCCACCGCTATGACGCGAGACCACGGCACCTTCTGCAATGCCTCGCCGTACTTCGAATGGTTCGACATCAACGGCAACTATCACCAGCATCTCTTCACCGAAGGGCAAGTGGTTGCTGTTCTAGACCAGCCTCTCGTCGGCAAACTTGCGATCATTCCGACGCCACCTCCGGCCCGCAAGTAAGTAGTAGTAGTAATTTCGCCAATACTAGACTGCGCGAGAATTACTATTTACGGAGCCAATACGGCTGCAGCATAACGGCTTTGGTGGCCATCGCCTATTTAGAGCTGTATCAGACTTGGTCATCGTTACTAGTGGTGACGATGACCAAGTCTGAGATATGCAGCAGCTCAAGCGAAAACAAAAAAACGGAGTGTACATCAGAATGAAAATCGCGCTCAAAGTTTTTCTCCACCCAAAGCAACGAATTTTTGCGCATAATCACTAGATGACGTAATAGAGATCTGGAGGTGTGCATTTATCTTTCAGTTGCGCCGCTCGCGCGGCTTCTTGGCAAGTTAACAAATCCATTACATGTGCTGGGGTAAGCTCATGGTGTTGCATTTGTTAATTCGTTTTTCTTGCCGAACAGCTTTTTAGTTGTTCGGCCTTTGTGCTTTTGATTTGCCACCACGGGCGATACTAAAGCTAGCGTAGCTAGTGTATGGGCGTAGAGCTGAGAGAGGCTTCGTATCGACTTTCTACGTAGTATTACTAGAGCAAATGATTGTGCTTTATAGCTTTAAACATCAAAGATAACTATGTCTCTCTTTTATTTAAATCACCTGGTAATAAACCGCTCGCGCGCACAAATTCCCTTCTAGCCTTACTTTCGCTTGTGACTTCGTCACAGGTATTAGTGCGCGCGTCGATAAACTACGTGATTTTGTTCTTGAGAGTTAACTGTAGAGGAGCTATCAATGACCGATACGAAGATTGCATCCGCTTCCACGTCTCAGTTCGCACTCGGCTCACCCAACGATTTGTCTACCTTTCTGGTGCCGGCCTTTGCCTTTCCCAGTCGCGAACCTGTTTCTGCTTTCATCGAATCGCTCAAGTTGAGCGACGATTTCTCTCACCAACAATTCGTCAATCGCATCCACGGCAGCGAAAACAGTCGCTATGCTTTCGATGTCGATGACGGCCTTAACGTCGGTCATCTCATGGCTGGTGGTGAACTGATTGGTCGACCGGTGTGGAGCAAGCGCTGGAATGCCAATGCCGCCAAACCGGAGGGCATGTATAACGTCGCTCTCTTGGTGGAAGGGGTGCGCACATATCGCAGCTTTTCTCTTCCTCGCGGCAACAAACGCAAGTGGCTCTACCGTTTGCACACTGGCAAGCGTCAGTGCAGCGTGGCCTTCACCAAAGAAGACGGAAACGATTACGAACCGCTCGCTCGCCTCAAGCCGCTGCATGTCTCAGCTCGCCGCTCTGGCTGTGCTGCGGTCTATTGCCGTAGTGAGCGCTACGACGACGAGGGGAAGGCTTGCGGCATGACGGTGCGCCTCATTCTCATCGAGTTTCGCTTTCGCGACGCTCGGTCGGATGTGGAGCAGTCGTTCAAACGCACCATCGTTGCTTCGCGGGTTGCATACTCTCACCGCGCCCGTGAGATCAATGAGCCCTCCATCAGCGATCTCAGCCCGCACTGGCAGAAGGTTGCCTACCGGGCGCGTCTGATCTTCGAGAGCTTCTGCCAACCTCGTGACGACGAAGCTCTGAGCTGGACCAATGACTTTCTCGACCAGCGAAGGGCTTTCCTTCAGGCCCGTAGTGCAGCGAGTGCCGGTTCTTCTGGCAGTTTCATCAACCAGATCAAGGCCGTCGATTGGCAGGAGGCGCTCAATTCTGTGCATCGTCCCTGGCAGCTCAAGGCCGTGATCGACACTCACTGCAATACTCGCTTCGACGAGAGCGTGCATCGCAGTGATACCAACAGCAGTCGAGTTGGCCGCATGCTCAGCCAGCACGAATGCAGCGATGTCCGCCGCCAGGAGCTGCGCGCTATGGTGACCGATTTCGTCGAACCCATGGACGAACTTTGGAGCTACTCAGGAGACTGATGGCTGCAGGAAAAAAAAGGAAAATGGCTTGACCCATAAAACCGAGACTGCAGAAAATACCTCGAACATCGTCCTCTTCCACGGAAGGGGACAAGCCGACGACAACGCGCGCAAAGTTCGACTGGCTCGTCGCTTAGCCACTGCCGGTCAGCGCCAGGTTGTCGAGGCTCGGCTGATTGGCAGCGGCGGCGATCGTCTCATGCTCATGCTTGCTGACAGCCTCGGCCACTACACGCAGTGCGTGGACCTGGCCGATTTCTCAGCTTGGCTGAGCAGCAACCATCCCGACATCTACAACGGCAAGGGCGCTTCAGTTGCCGCTGGCATCCTCGCCGTTGACTTCCATGCCCTGCCGCCGCAAGTGCTCGATGGTGCTCTTTCCCACTGCCGAGCCCAGCGTGCGGCCAAGGCTTCTAAGGTTATCGTCGGCCACTTACTGCCTCCCGAAAGCCCCTTCATGCTTTACTACAGCGAAGCAGGATGGGGCACTTCGGCTGGTGGTGCTTTCTGGTAGGCTAAAAGCTAACCATTCAGTAACGCTAACAATCACATTTGAAGCTTGTCTAAAGGAGACAAGCAGTTGAAAGGGAAAACCATGACTTCTGTCAACAACTCAGCTGCCCACCTCGGTTCCGTTTCTCTGGTCGCTGCGCCGGTCGCCAAAAAGGTGCCCCACGTGGTGCCGCTTCATGGCCATGACGTGGTCGATGACTACGCCTGGATGCGCAATCTGCCGGTGCAGGACCCAGATCTGATTCCCCACCTCGAAGCCGAGAACGCCCACGCGCTCTCCTACATGGCTGACACCGAGGCCCTGCAAGAGAAGCTCTATCTCGAGATGCGTTCGCGTATCAAAGAGAGCGACCAGTCGGTGCCGGCCCGTCGCGGTCGTTGGTTGTATTACAGCCGCACCGAAGAGGGCAAACAGTACAGCCTCTCGTGCCGTCGTGGCCTCAAGGAAGGCAGCCCGGAGCAGGTCATCCTCGACGTCAACATCTTGGCGCAAGGCAGCTCCTTCTTCCAGCTCGGCTCTGTCTCCATCAGCCCCAGCGGCAACTTCGTCGCCTACACCTACGACAACAAGGGCTTTCGCCAGTACACCCTGGTGGTGAAGAACTTGCTCACGGGCAAGGTGCTCGATACCACCGCCGAACGCGTCACCTCGGTGGTCTGGGCCAAGGACAACAAGACGCTCTTCTACACGAGCGAAGACGCTGTCACCAAGCGCTCCAACCGCCTCTATCGCCACAAGGTCGGCAATAAGGGGCATGTTCTGGTTCACGAAGAGCCCGATGAATTCTTCGGCGTGCACGTCTCCAAGACGCGCACGGGAGCTTTCATCTACCTCAACACTTCCAGCCACACCACTGCTTTCTCGGCCTACATTCGGGCCGACAAGCCGCTCTCGAAGTTCAAGCAGATTCTGCCGCGGCAGCACATGGTCACCTACGAGGTCGACGATGACGGCAAGAACTTCTACATCCTCACCAATGAGCAGGCCAAAGACTTCCGCCTGCTCAAGGCTTCTTACCGCTCGCCCAGCAAGTGGACGGAAGTTCTCGCTCATCGACCCGGCGTCAAAATCGAAGGTGTCGACATCTTCGCTGATTACCTGATCGTCTTCGAGAAAGACCAGGGCCTCGGCAAGATTCGCATCGAGAAGCTCTCCAGCGGCGACGTTCACTACGTCGACTTTCCCGAGCCGGCCTACGCCGTTTCGGGCGCCGCCAACCACCAGTTCGATACCGGCGTCTATCGCTTCAGCTACAACTCGATGGTGACGCCGCCTTCGACTTTCGAGTACGACCTCGAAAGCCGCAGCACCACCGTGCTCAAGAGTCAGGAGGTGAAGGGCTACGATCTCACTGCTTACCGCAGCGAACGTATCTTCGCCACCGCATCTGATGGCACCCTTGTGCCCATCTCCTTGGTCTACAAGGGTGAACTGACGGAAGGTCGCAAGTGCCACCTCTACGCCTACGGCTCTTACGGCATCACCATCCCCACCGGCTTCAGCAGCGCTCGAGTCAGTCTGCTCGACCGCGGCTATGTCTATGCCATCGCTCACATTCGTGGCGGCGGCGACATGGGCGAAACTTGGCGTGATGACGGCAAGTTGAAGAAGAAGATGAACACCTTCACCGACTTCATCGCCTGCGCCGAGCACTTGATCGCCAGGGGTTATACCTCGACCGATCAGCTCAGCATCGAAGGTGGCAGTGCCGGCGGCTTGTTGATGGGAGCGGTGCTCAATCTGCGCCCGGACCTGTTCAAGGCCGCCATCGTCAACGTGCCTTTCGTTGACGTCATCAACACCATGCTCGACGAAACTCTGCCGCTCACCGTGGCCGAGTTCGAAGAGTGGGGCAATCCGAAGGTCGAGGCCGACTACAACTACATTCGCACCTACTCGCCGTACGAGAATATCCATGCGGCGAACTACCCGGCCATCCTCGTGCTCTCGGCTTTCTATGACAGCCAGGTGCCCTACTGGGAGCCGTCCAAGTACACCGCCAAGTTGCGTGCCACCAAGCTCGACAGCAACCCGCTGATTTACAAAATCATGCTCGAAGCGGGCGGCCATGGCGGAAAATCGGGGCGTTTCGATGCCCTCAAAGAAGTGGCGTTCGAATACGCTTTCATGCTCAAGCAGCAGGGCGTTTCGATCTAAGAGAGAAAGGACATAGATGACCCTACCCATCGGCGTCTTCTACACCGTCGGCACTGCCATGCTTCTCGGTCGTAAGGAGGAGGAGCAGGCCTTGCCCAGCATTGGCAGCACACTGGCGCTGCCTGCTCGTAGCTACCACGAGCGTGAACACTGCCCCAAGCCCTGCCGTCACGGCGAGGCCCAGCGGCAGTATCGCGTCACCGCCATAAAGGTCTTCAACAAGGCCGACGGTGACACCTTCGACCAGGTCCTTTCCGACCGGGTCTGGGAACAGTCGATTTGCACAGAACATCGCAATTGCGATGACTTCTTCGACTGGTACGCGCTGGCGAGCTACCTGACCACCCACAACAGCTCACCTGCTGTGGTGCTTCTGGTCGATGTAGAAGCTCTTTAGTTAGGCTTCGCTTCTATGAGATATGAGAACAGGCCGCTCGGGCCTGTTCTTCTCAAAAATTCAAAATCAGGAGAAACAACATGGACGTTCTCGTCACGATTTTCGGCGCTATTGGCTACGCGGTTGTCGCTCTTGCTCTGATTGTCGCAGCGGCAATCAGCTTCGGCCTCGCCTGCAGCTTCATGTTCTGTATGGTCTCGGAAGCGAGCCAGCGTGGTAAGCCCAGCGACTGGCAGGGCATGGGCAGCTGGTGCGGCGGGCTGGGCGGCCTGGTCTGGGTCATCTATGGCCTGGGCGCCGGTGGCATCTGGTCGACCATCGTCAGTTCGCTCGGTGTTCTCGTCGCCATGTTTGTGGTCGGCTTGGTCGCTTGGCGCATCTGCGAAAATCGCCGCTTCAAGCGCGTCGTCAACAGCTAAGCCATTCAACAATTAACCCATTCAACTCTAACCACAAGAAGTGGATCAAACCAAATGAAGACCATCCTGGGAATTTTCGGCACCGTCATCGGTACCATCGCAGCTCTTGCCGTCGCCAACTATTTTGTCTACGGCTCGCTCACCAACCTCAGCGGCATGGTGACAATCTCGGTGATCATCGGCAGCTTGAATGGCGGTCTGATCGCGCTCGCCAGCCGGCGGGAGACCTTCTCTCCGGCCATCACGAACTATGCCGTCGCCGGCGCTGCTGGCATGGGCCTGCTCTACATCGTGTTGATGGGGTTGCTCTGCCTCACCCTCGGCATGATGTTCACCATGCCTTCGGCCAAAGAACTTTTCATCAAGCTGGTTTGTATGGTGGCGGTCGGCGCTTTCAGCGGTATCTGCTACCGCGCTTTCGCCTCTCTACGCTGAGCTAGTTCTGCCTTAGCAAAAGGAGTTATCACATGATCGAATATGCTTCTGAAATACTCCAACAGTTGCTTGCTGCTACAGACCAGGCTTTTCAGGAAATTATCTATCCTGTTGCCGGCGGGGACATCATCGACGAGGATGTTCAAGAGCGCTGCATGCGAGCCAACAACGATCTGCCTCGTGGAGTCACGCGGCGGGATGCCCCTGGTATAGCGGCTGTGGGCACTATCCATCAAGCGGTGGTGGTGGCCATGGCCATTGAGAACATTGCTGCCGAGGCTGCTTTCCTGCGTGTCATGGCTCAGGTCAGTTCGGAGCTCGCCCAAGAAGTGGAGCGCTTAACTGATGCGGATCGGCCTGAACAGTACGCTGACTGTTCGAGTTTCATCGCAAACGATAGGTTCCAGGTGGCTATATTGGTGACGACCGCTCATATCGTTGCCACTGCAGCCAGATGCTTTCGCACTTGTGATGCTGAAGCCCTGGAACAGTTTATCGCCTCGCAACTCGAAGAAGGCAATGCCTTCATGCTCGCTGATCTTCAGGCCATCAGATCAGCTGCACGCGAATGCGGCATGGAGGCTGTCGCTGCTTAAAGCCAGAGCGACAGCGGCTTTTGCTTTCGGTCTTTGCGATTGAAACAGGACCGGAAACGGCCCTGTTTCTCCGTGCATATTTCACTACTTGCATTCAACGGCTACAAGCCTGGAGAAATATCATGACCAACCTTGTATCTTCCTCGTCGTCTGCGTCTTCGTTCTCGTCAGCGGCTCGCAATGCGAAGCTGCGCTCTTCTGTACCTTTCGGTGCTCAGGCTTTCTGGCTGGACGACCGCCTCTTCGTGCTCACCAAGATTTGCGCCAACCATAACACCATCGCTTTGCCGGACGGTTCTTATCTGCCCACTTCTACTCTTTTGGGTGGTGACAGTTTTCGTACGCCGAGCGCTTCTGCCGATAGCGTTGTTTCGACTCTGCCGGCCGGGGCCATTCTCGCTGGCGCCGAAGAAGTGAATTAAACCAAGTCCTAACTCGGGTCCTCTCATTGGCTGGCAACAGCAGTGAGAGGACTCAGAGACTTGGTTGTAATCTTCTATCGAGTCCTCTTTTTTTCCCTTTTTTTGATTTAATACCATATGTTATAGTTAACATACCCCTTTAAAATCAATTCTGGTGGGGCTTTTTAGTTTTGGTTTTTCACTTTTGACTATGACCTGGTGTCTGCATTGAGCTGCCAGTCGGTCTTGGCTGGTTATGTAGATCCAGACCAAAACCGACTTTGCATCAGCTAATTTTCGTATAGGTGATCAGTCCAGAGCGATTGCCGAATCTGTGTCCGCGCAGCTGACACTCAAAGAGTGTGTTGTTGCGCAGTTTTTCCAGCCTTTCTCTGGTGCCGACCAGACGATCTGCCCAGAGTTCGAACTGCCCGGCCATGTCCTGCGCTGGATTGTCTCGCCACTGAGCAAGAGCAGACTTGAGGATGAGCAAGTCAATTTCCACTCGCAACCATTCGGCAAAGAGTTCCTCGGGCAGAGATTTTTGCTCGTAAGCAACGCGTATTGCCTTGACCTCATCGCACAGGGCTGCAAGGTCAAAGTAGTGCATCGAGAGAAGCTCCTGGCGGGCCAGAGAAGGCTGACTCGAAAGCTCAGCACTGAAGTTTGCAAACAATTGCACCAGAGCTATGGCCTCGGCTTGATGGCTGCCCAGGCGTTTGCTGTATTCGCTCGGTTGGCCATCCATGGCAATATTCTTGATCTGTGCCAGAGCGTCGTTGATGGTGGCCAAAGAGTGTTCCAGACGATTGCTCGCTCTAGCCATGGGCCAATGTGCACGGTGAAGCTTGCTCAGCCTTTGCAGTTGTTCGGAAGACAGCGGCGTGTCAGGGTCTTGCTTGTCGAGCAATTCAAATGCTGGCTTTAGCTGCGCGCTGTGAATTTCAAGCGATCTGATGCTTGAGACAATTTCTGTCTGATCTTTTTGGAACGAGAGAAGTGCGCTGTCGACAGGCGTTTGAGTGGCACTATCGACTGGTTGAGATTGTGGCTTTAAGTCGTCGGTCATAATGTTTCCTTTGAGCTGTGCTGCAAATCAGCACAGTGTTGCCGCAAAAATCTTGTTCAACACTGGCGGCATTTTTGAATCAATTCATCACGTCACAGACCGCCAGCACAAGCTCTCCCCTCACTAGAAAGTGAGCAAGAGTGCGCTTTAGACGAACTGGCTTTTTAGATAGCGGGCGGTACCAGATAGAATTATGAGTTTTGAATTGATAACTGAACCTAGCGATCATCGACTACAGATTCAATACTGACTTTGGCCAATATGATGATTTGCTGCTAACTCTGGCTCTCAGTGGTTTTAAATAACTATCATTGCTAACGCAGCTTGCATGTTTGTACGAAATTATTGCGGTTCTCTATCTCTGGCCGGTAATTCCTGACTTTTTTACAAATTGGAAGTTTTAGCAGGAATTGAGGTGCGCTTATAGGTAAAATATCAATGTCGTTCTTCTTTCATTTGCAGGGCAGGCTTTCAATGCCGATACTGATGCTGGGGCAGGTTGTTACAGAGCTAAAGCTGACTTCTGAAGCCGAAGTTGACCGGGCTCTGCGGTTTGCCAAAGCTACTGGCAGCCCTCTTGGTCAGGCCTTGGTTGCTCAAGAAATCATTTCTCCGGTTGTGCTTAAAGCCTGCGTCCAAGCCCAATGGATGCTAAGAGATCAGTTGCTCACTGTGGAAGAGTGTCAAGCGGTGGTAGCCCTTGTGCAGCGGCGCAAGTGGACCTTTAACGACGCTTTGCTCACCCTTGGATTTTACTGCGAAGACAGCAAGGGCATGCGCTTGGGCGAGTTGCTAAAAGCTTCAGGATTGTTGTCACCAGAGTTGGTTGATAAGGCATTAGAGCGTGCCCATTCAGCTTGTCTACCTCTTGGTAAAGTGATTGTCTCTTTTGATTTTCTCGAGCAAGCGATTGTCGATCAGGTGCTGGATATTCAAAAGCGTTTGAGGAATGGTGAGATTGAACTAGCCGATGCTTTGCATCAAGCTGCTCAGCTTAGAGTGAGCACCCAAGCCTTAAGTAAAGCCAGCCGCATTCTCACTCGTCTGTTAATTGACGCTGAGTTAGTTACTGTTGAAGACGTCCAAACTTATCATACGGCGGCGGTAACAACCGGCCGTGGCCTTGCTGATTTGCTTTATCTCTATTCTAATTTGCAACCACAAACTCTTTTTGTTCTCTCTAGTATCGCTAGACGAATTGAAGCTGGCACCCTTACTTATCGAGATGGTGTTAAGCTAACTATGCAGCAAAGAGTGCTTGGCGAAAGCGCTTCAGCTGTGCCACAAGGCAAGATATCTTTTTACGTTTATCTGCGCATGCTTGATTATCTCAATGCCGATAGCGCTCAAGAGTTAATTGCTTTTATTACCGCCAACCGTGATTTGGTTGAGAAATTGTTAGTTGAAAAACTTGATGATGGGCCAGTCTTGCTCGATGCCACTAGCTCGTGGAAGAGCAAAATTAGATTTTGTATTGAATCCGATGGCATGCTTTATGAGCTACTGCAAATTGCTTTTCCGCAAGACCAACAGAAATTTGTTAAAGCCCGCGAGTTGTTGCAACTAGTCAATTCTAATTGCCTTACGCTAGACGAATCGTTGTTCTGGTCTCACGGAGCCACTGCTGATATCTCTACTGCCCCTGCTACCTAAACGCATTGGTAGTTATCTGTCTTCACGCCAGACGCCAAACTCTTTGTGATCCCATTCATGCGCACGCTTTTGCTCTTCTGTTGTAGCTTTGGCTGGAGCTGCTTGAGAGGTTGAGTCTTGGCTGCCACGTGGCTTTTGCGCTGACTCTTGGGTCGGTAGGCTATCAATGATCGGATTAGGCTCGTGGGTGGCGCCACCGTTGGCAGTGTCAGCCTCTCTTATAAGATCGCCGCTGTCTCTCTCATCGGGTGGAGTCCAGTCCATTTTTTCGGCAATCGGTGCGGGCTTTTGGTCGTCTATTGTTTGGTGAATTGGGTCCAACACCGCCACTTCAATGGCTTTGGTCTTGTCCACAATAATTTCTATTCGCCGATTAGCTGCCATGCCAACCAGATTGTCTTTGCCATTAGGCAATTGGTTCGAGGCAATGGGATGACCTTTGCCTACGCCGACAGCAGTGACTTGCACATCATCAAGCAGGCCTTTTTGAACAAACCAAACACGCACGCGGTCAGCTCGCTCTTGACTCAACTTGCGAATGTAGGTCTCGAAACCGAAACTATCGGTGTGACATTCGACAACAACTGGATGTTCGCGCCAATGGCTTAGATGCTCAACTATTTTGTTCAGAGCGGCTTCGCCACCAGGCATGATTGTGTTTTGGTCAGCGTCAAATAAGCGGTCAGTCGAGATGACAATGCGTTCGAGAGTTGGTGTCTTAAGGTATGTGACAGTCGGTTCGGCTTTCGATATTGCGTGCTCTTTTAAGATCGCTTCTGGCTTGGTCTTGGCCTGTGTTGAATGAGACGTATGAGCCGTATGTGCTGTGTGAGCTGCATGTGCTGGAGAATTCTCGCTAGTTGGCCATTGGAAGGGGCGCTGAGAGTTAGATTTAGTTTTGTGACTGGCCTGAGCTGCAACTGGTTGCAGGCCTAATATGGTCAAGCAAGTCGTCGACAAAAGCGCGCTTAGTAAACCGGCTGTGGCGAGGTGTGCCGGTGCCAATCTTGAGTTAGCAGTCATAGATTTTGCGGTTTTCATGAGGCAATGATAGCAAATTCCACTGACTATCAGCCATTCTTAAGCGGATTCAATACATTTACTGTTTTACTATTGTATATCAAAGAGCCAAGGTTTTTAAGAATTTGACAGAGCTGTTAAAGAAAACAAAGAGAGGGGCCAGTTCTAGGTGAACTGACCCCTCTTTTGTAGTTGTCCTTAGTCTGGCCGGAAGCCAGTTTTGGACGGGCTGTGGTCGAGGGTGATGAACTGTCCGACAGTCCAACCGTACTTGGAGGCAACCGCCAAGAACTTCTCGAGGCGAGCAGGCTCACCAGGAGTGTTGATCATGAAGTTGCCGATAGCACACGGGTGCATCAGTATCATCATGCCACCATCAGTGGAGGCGGAGTCACCGTCGCGGCCGGCGATAACGAACTTGCGTTCGTCGATGCGCGACCAACCGAAGCGAGCGCGATTGACGTGCAGCCAGTAGTGAAAGCTGAGCGGCTTGCCCGGTTGCGGCTTCGAATGCCATTCGTCGCCACCCACTTCGTAGCTGTGATTGACGCCGGTGGAGATGCCGGTCTTGTCGTAGATCAGGTGTGAGCCCACAACGTTTTCGGGTTTGACGCCGAGCACCGGAGCGACAGCGATGGCCAGTTCTTGGTCGCCGTTGGAGACAATCACGACGGTGACGCCGAGTGATTGCAGCAGCTCGTTTTCTTCCTTGACGCTGGGGTAGGCCTTGTTGGCGTAGAGGGGGGCGAACGCCGTGACCTGCGCCAGCTTCTCTGCCTTCGAAAGACCGACCTGGCTGGGCCAGTAGATGTTGGTCCAGAAGTCCATCATGGCTATGCCATCACCACCGTCTTCTTTGCTGAGCCAGAGGCGCAGGGCTTCGAAGGGGGCAAGAGCGTTCTTCGCCTTGATTGCCGCTGAATTGGCTTTCAGGTTGCGGCTGCAGGCATTCTTGATGCCCGCGAGCAAACGAGAGGGCCAGCTCTTTGCGGTCTGCTTGAGCTTGTCACTGTCGTTCTTGCGCTTGTCCAGATAGTCGGCCATCACTGCCAGCTGCTTGTCGGTGAACTTGCCGTTATCAGCGCGCCACTTGAAGAAGAAGGTGAAGATGTCGCCGGCGCCTTGGGTTTTGTCGACGTCTTTGAGCCAGAAAACTTGCCGACCAGCAGCCAGTTCGCAAGCAACCCAGTGGCGAAACTCGTCCGAGCGAAAGTAGTCGAGTCGCTGCTGGCTGGTCATGCGAGCGGCTTTGGCGTTGCCACTGTCGATGCTGCCGCCGGCAACTGAGTAGAGCTTGTCTTGAGCGGCATCGAGGGCGACGATGGCAGCGACGATGTTTTGAAGATCTGTTGGTTTTATCATAATTTCCTCCAGTTAAAGAGACCCACCGTTTGGCAGGTAGATAGAGAAGAAGGCTTTGCCTGAACTGCTTGCGCAGGAGCTATTGAGCGATGAAAGAGTGTTCTGCTTTAGATGCTGATAGCTTGGGCCTGTTAGAAAGTTGAGAGAGATATGACTCGACCCTAAATGCCTCGATGGTCACAAGGCAATGGTCTTGAGGCTTGGCATTAGGCTTCTCGGGCCTTATAGAAATTAGATCAACTAGTCTAATTAGCGCTAGCTAATCTTTAGTGCCCGAGAAGTGCCAGACCCTTAGAGCGTCACGTTTAGAATGGCTTGGCGCACAGCGTCGGCCAAGTCAGCTTCGGCTTTTGCCAACTGGGTGATGGCTGCCTTGAGGCCGTCTTGCCGGTCTTTTGGCACCGCTACTTGAGGTTGTGGCTGACCGTCGTCGCCTGAGTTAGCGGCCAGGGCCGCTTGATTCTCAGTCAGCGAAATTTGCCCGAGATTGGCCAAGACGGCCAGTTGGCGATCGATTTCGCTGCTTGCCAGTCTGGCCTGCGTGGAAAGCAAGTTTTTCAGCTGGGCAATTGAGGCCGAACGACCAAGGGCAGCCAGAACAGCCAAAATGGAAGTTTGCAGAGCAACTGCCTGGGGGCTGTGATTCTGGTTGCTTTCGACCTGCATGGCCTGCGGACGAAGCGAAATGATGGCCCCTTTATGGGCGCCGACTGGTTGCACCAAGATGCGCTCTGCCTCGACGCCGACGACGATACCGTGGGTCTTGGGAGAGACGTTGAGCCAGTCGATTGCGATGATGCGCACCACAGTGCCCACCTTGAACTGCTCGTGTTGGTAGTTGGCCACGACGCGCAGTTCGTTGGGGTAGAGTTCAAAAGTGCGTTCGCAAGCATCGCTTTCTGTGGGCTCGACATCTTCGGCGCGCACCGAGATATAGGCACTGTTGATGAATTGCACGAAGCCGTGAGCGGCACATTTGAGATGCTTGTGCTGCAGAATCGCCACTTTGGAGCCGATTTGCAAGGGCAGACGATTTTTCGTGCCAGCTTGGGCTGGAATCTCGGAGATTGAGGCGGTTTGAGTGGTCATATGAGGTCCTGTCTTCGTTTATGACTTGCCAAGTCACGATCACCTCCCTAGTTTTCCTCCAGATCGCGCAATGGTTGCGAGTTAACGGGTGAAGGCAAAGCTAGGGTGGGGTTGATTGTTCTGAACGAAAGTATTTGGTTGAAAGATGAAAATTAAATGGCAAGTAAACTTAACCGTGAAAATATAAGCTGTTCAAGGTCTTTGAAGTTTTGAGCCTAAGACGCTATTCACCATTGTCGAAAGCTCGCGCTAGCTTTGGCGGTGTAAAAGCCCCCAAGTCTAAGTGTGATAATAGTTCTGCTAGTCGAAACCAATAATGTATAAAAAGGGAATTTTTAGTGCGCTCGTTTGGGACCTATCAAAAGCGCAAAGGGGTTGAGCACTATTGCCTGGTGTTATCGATTGTCGCTTTGGCGCTTTGCCCTGATTTTTTTAGTGCCGCAGCTGCTAGCGACAAGGCCCTTTTTCTCAAACAATCATCGGCCTCTATTGGCTCATCTGAGAGCTATTTGACTAGTCACGCTATTCGCATCAACATCAATGACAAAAGTTACTTGATAGCCAAAGCGCCAACCTGGCGCGTGGTGCTCTTCAATAGTTCGAACAAGACTGGCATGCAGATGTCTTACCAGCAGTGGATTAGTCATCACCCCAAGTGGAATCACGGAAAAGATGTCGACTGGGTGCCATCTGAGCACCTCCTCAAGGTCGCCTCACCGAAAGTCGATGGCCGCTTGTGCACAGACTATTTGTTGGCAGAATTGCTGCCTAATGGTCAATTGGTAGCAAAGCAAGCGGGCACCTCGGGGCATTTGTTGGTGACCAAAGTCGAGGGAGTGGCAGCGCAAGCCATCCACGTATTACAGCGCACCCTGGACCTGCCCCAAACCGCTGATCTGCCATTGCGACTGACACTAATTGGTAAGGAACGGCAGGTTGAAGGAATGAAGTTTGTCATGGGAGGCGATGCGCACCTTCTCGCCACCAAAGTTATTAAGACTGCTGAGGTTGATCCTGCAATCTTCACTTATCCCAAAAACTTTAAAGTCGTCGATACTGAAATAGCAGTTCTATACGACTCAAAAACTATAAACAGTAACGTCGAACAGTTTTTAGACGCTTTCAAATAGAAAGGACATGACTCCGCATTTGGTGTCATGTCCTTTTCATTTTTAATTAGTAGAACTACTGAGCTGGTGCTGAACTTGGTGCTGTACCTGGTGTTACAACTGGAGCTGCACCCGGTGTTGCGCCCGGTGTTGTTTGAGGCGCTGGTGTACCGATTGGGTAGGTTGTACCGGCTGGATAAGTCGTGCCACCTGGGTAGGTGGTGCCGGCTGGATAGGTCGTACCACCTGGATAGGTAGTGCCAGCTGCTGGCTGCGGCTGATTAGGGTCAATCACCTGTGCAGGAGGCTGACCAACGGTTATGGGGTTGACTGGAGTGGGAGTTGGATTGTATTGGGGCGCAGTGGTCGGCGCCGGCGAAGGTGAAGGTTGGCTAGTTTGAGCAGGCACAGTCTGAGATGCTGCTGGAACTAGAGGGCTGTTCACTGAACCCGCCTG
>Ga0172379_10004398_pt1 | contig 20887 bp, 21 predicted proteins | sample GrowelOW334metaG_FD_119756 | JGI IMG/M metagenome (GOLD analysis project Ga0172379, IMG submission 119756) | Groundwater microbial communities from an aquifer near a municipal landfill in Southern Ontario, Canada - Groundwater well OW334 metaG | ecosystem: Environmental > Aquatic > Deep...
AGAACGGTTATGAGCAGCTCTTGGGCGAGAAATTCAAAGGCGGTACACGTCCAAGTACGGGGCAGTGGCAGAAGATAGCGATCGCACGCTTTTTCTATCGCAATTCGCCTGTGATTGTTTTTGACGAACCGACTGCTTCCATTGACGCTGTTTCCGAAGCTGAGATATTCGGCAAGATCTATGATTTTTTTGCGGGAAAGACGGTTATCATCATTTCACATCGATTCTCAACCGTTCGAAACGCCGACAAGATATATGTTCTCGACGGCGGGGAGATCGTGGAGAGTGGGAGTCACGAGGAATTGATGGAATTGAATGGTAAATATTGCAAGGCATTCACGATACAAGCGAAGGGGTATGTTTGATTTTTTAGGCTATTAGGCTACTAGGCCGCTACGCTTTTAGGCTATTAGGAAAACGACGTAAAAAATCCCCGAAAGGGTATTTTTCCTAACAGCCTAAAAATTTGATCTTTCGTAGAAAGATCGGTGGCCTAAAAGCGAAGCGGCCTAGCGGCCTTTTTTGACATTTTTGGTAAAAATTGTTAGTATGAGCGGATTATGAAAAAAGAAACAGAGACACAAGATAACGAACTCGAACCGCGAGTTTACGAGGTTGGTTATCTTATTATTCCAGGTGTCGCACAAGAACAGCTTTCAGGTAAAGTGGCAGCACTTCGCGGTATTATCGAAGCTGAGGGCGGCAAAATTTTTGACGAGGGAGAACCAAAATTCTTGGATCTCGCTTACGAAATGACATTGATCGTTTCGAACAAAAGAATTCCACATAAAACGGGATACTTTGGTTGGATGAAATTTGAAGCCGATCCTGCTGCCACAGAGGCAATCAACGCAACACTCAAAAAAGATACGGAACTTATCCGTTTCATGCTTATTAAAACAACAAGGGAAGACACTCTTGCTCCGATCAAAGCGGCTCTCGCGGCTGAAGTTGATGAAAAAGCAAAGTCTGCCCGAGAAGAAGCTTCTTCTAAAGAGGTCAAAGAGACCCGAGAAGTGGTAAAAGAAGAATCAGCCTCAAAAGAGGATATTGATAAAGGCATCGATAAATTAATTATTGAATAATCTTTTCAAAACTATGTACTTCAACAAAGCAATCATTATAGGAAACCTAACGCGCGATCCGGAACAAAAGTCATTGCCTTCGGGAATTGCAGTAACGTCCTTCAGTGTTGCGACGAACAGAGTATGGAAAGATAAAGAGGGAAACAAACAAGAAAGCACCGATTACCACAATGTCGTGGTCTTTGGTCGCCAAGCTGAGAACGCCGCTAAATATTTAACAAAAGGCGCATCGGTATTGGTCGAAGGAAGAATGCAAACGAGAACGTGGGACGGTCAAGATGGAAAGAAGAACTACCGAACGGAGATCATTGCCGATACGGTACAATTCGGACCACGAACGACTGGTGGCACAGCGCCACAACAAGCTTCATCTCAAAAACCCGCTCCAGCCGGTGCGGCAAAAAAGGAAGTGCTTGATACGATCGAATATCCCGAGGAAGATATCAATCCCGATGACATTCCTTTCTAATTAAAAAATTTAACCATTATTATGAATAAAGAAACCTGCTACTTCACAAAGAATAAGATCAAACATGTCGACTACAAGAGTGTCGAGCTTTTGAAACGATTTGTCGGACCTCATGGAAACATCCTCTCAAGAAAACGATCCGGTTTGACCGCAAAATATCAACGACAAGTTGAAACCGCCATCAAACGCGCTCGATTCATGGGACTCATGCCGTTCATTCAACAATAAACAAAAAAGCTACTAGGTCGCTACGCTTTTAGGCTATTAGAAAAAATCCCCGAGAGGGGATTTTTCGTTTGCGGGAGAGGGTGTGTTTGAGCTATACTTGTAGTATATGTTTTCAAATAGTGTCTACTCGACCACAACTTTTTTTGTTGCGGTCATACTTTTTTGTTTGGCGATCATTTTTAGTCTTGGTAGTAAAAATCATTCACCGAGATCTTTTGCTTTTGCCATTATATTAACAGCATCGTGGGTTTCATGCATAGGAGCGGCATACCTTTTTTGGGGTAGGAACGACATATTAACAGCTCTCTTTGTTCGCGGAGGTTATTTTTTTGGAACAGTCATACCGTTCGCGGTCTTTTATTTTGCTCTTACATATCCGGATAATTACAAACCGCCCGTTTTTATCAGAACCATTTTTATTTCTGCCGGTATTTTGACAGCATTCTTTTATTTTGCGAAAGACGTCTTGTTTTTCTTTACTGGTTCGGCGTCGATTCTTTTCCCCGAACAAACCATAGTGGGTGAGGTGTTTAAAACGTCGAACGGACATCTTGGCTGGTATCCGGGAAAACATATTATTTTCTTTTTTATTTTCTTCTTCGGTTCTTTTTGTGCCGCTCTTTCAGCTCTTTGGCAGAAATATAAATAACAAACCGATCCAACACACAAAAAAGAAACGTTGTATATGTTTTGGGCAATGACGACCGGTTTCATCCCGGCGGGAATATTCAATTGCATTTTTCCATTTTATGGTATTTTTGCTCTGTATTGGCCGGGTATTATAGCAACACTTGGTTGGGTTTGTATTATCGGTTATTCCGTTATAAAAGAAAATCAAATGAATGTCATGACCGTGACAAGTGAATTACTTGTTATTATTCTCATTCTTTTAATGTTCATAGGAATGTTCGCCGTATAAAACAAAGAGATAAAAAAACAGCGCGAATATATTTCGCGCTGTTTTTCTTTTTTTTGTCGTCGTCCGTAGAACTTTCTACTTTATGAACTTTATAACTTTTTTACACTGAGCTTGTCGAAGTGCTACTTTTTCGTATTATCCACCCGTTCCACATATTCTCCCGTGTCGGTGTTGATGCGGATGTAGTCGCCTTCGTTGATGAAGAGGGGACCGTTGATGATGGCACCTGTTTCAAGCGTGATCTGTTTGCTTCCACCTTGGGCGGTGTTGCCGCGAACTGCGGGCGGAGCTTCTTTGACAAGCAGCTCGACTTTGATCGGCACTTTCAAACCGATGATCTTCTCGTCATACACGAGCGTGTTCACCGTGCTGTTGCTTGGAATATATTTGAGTGCATCGCCAATAACGTTCGCATCAAGCGTGAATCGATCTTGAGGATTCTCGTTGTCGCAGAACCAATGTTCTCCTTTTGCAGAGTACAGATATTTGATCGTTCCCGTATCAAGATCCGCTTCCTCAACTTTTTCGGTCGCATGGAAAGAACGCTCGGTCACTTTTCCCGAAATAAGGCTTTTGAGCTTGGTCTGATTGACCGGTTTGCGCTGTTGTTTTCTGAAGACCCATGAGTCCAATACTTCGAACGGTTCTCCGTCGATATCGATGTATTTTCTCTTTATGATCTCGTTGTAATTAAGTATTGCCATATGTGTCTATTATTATTGCGTAATTTTTCTGCAAAATCGCAGGTGGTGCTACTATAACCTATTTTTCGAGCTCTGCCAACTTTTTCTGTATTTCTTTGGCGATCGTGTCCGCGATCTTTTTGTTCTCTTTCAAGAAGAGGCGAGCGGCATCATACCCGCGTCCGAGCTTTTCTTCACCGAATGAGTATGAAGAACCGCCCGATTTTGTGACGATCTCATATTTTTCTCCGAGCATGAGTAGTTCTCCTTCGCGGGAGATCCCTTCACCGTAGAGAATGTCGAACTCGGCTTGTTTGAAAGGAGCGGCCACTTTGTTCTTGACCACCTTCACGCGCGTTCTCGAACCGATAACGTCCTCGCCCTTTTTGATCTGAGCGATACGTCGAATGTCCAAACGAACCGACGTATAGAACTTGAGCGCTTTTCCTCCCGGAGTTGTCTCGGGATTTCCGAACATAACGCCGATCTGCATGCGGATCTGATTGATGAAAATGACGACGGTCTTTGTCTTGTCCACGATCGCGGTGAGCTTGCGAAGCGCTTGTGACATCAAACGCGCTTGTTTTCCCACATGATGAGCTCCCATTTCTCCTTCGATCTCGTCTTTTGGTGTGAGCGCTGCAACAGAGTCGATGACAATAACGTCGATCTTTCCCGAACGTACCAAACTCTCGGTGATCTCGAGCGCTTGTTCGCCCGTGTCGGGTTGCGCGATGAGTAATTGGTCGATGTTCACGCCGAGTTTCTTTGAATATTCAGGGTCCATTGCATGTTCTGCATCAATGAATGCACACACGCCGCCGAGTTTCTGAGCCTCAGCCACCGCATGAAGGGCGAGGGTGGTCTTTCCTGACGATTCCGGTCCGAATATCTCAATGATACGTCCGCGTGGAAATCCTCCAATACCGAGCGCGTGATCAAGTCCGACAGAACCCGATGAGATCGCTTGTATTGAAACCTTTGGTTTTTCACCGAGACGCATGATGGCACCTTCGCCGAATTTCATTTGTATCGCTTTGAGGGTGTCGTCGATATTTCCCGCCGTTTCCTCTTTTGTGTTGTGTCCTTTTCCTTTGTCTTTTTCTTTTGCCATATTATTTTAATTATTGAGCGAGCGTCAACTCCTGCTTCGCTTCATTTTTTTGATAAACTATTTTAAGCTGTTTTTTGATCCTTTTTTCAAATCGATCTGTCGCTTCGAGGGTGATGATATTGTATCCGGGATAGAGGAGGAGATCTTCTTTGAAGTCTCCGTTGATATCTATAAAGATCTTTCGGCCGTTCAGTATCAAGGTCGACGCATGGTCAACTTGTCCAACGATCGAAAGAAGCGGGTCGTTCACCGTTTGGCCGTCTTGCGGGAGGGAAAGTGCTATTTGCGGTCCCTCGAGATATGCGCGAGCTTTAAAGTATGAGTAACCTAAGATTATTGCAGAAAAAAAGACCGTACAAACAATGGGAAGGATAAACGTGATCTTTCTGTTTCGCATGATGGATTTTATTTTATAGGTCGTTCAATGAATTTTCTTTTTGTTCACCCTCGGTGTACGAGTCGTTGTGATCACCCGCGACTTTTTCATAGATCTCGCGTTGTTTTGATCCGTTCTTTGGTCCGATAACACCGCGTTCTTCCAACACATCGATAAGCTTGGCTGCTCGTGAATATCCAACACCAAGCTTTCTTTGAAGATATGAGGTTGATGCTTGTCGTGTGCTTATAACCACCTTACGAGCATCTTCATAGAGGTCATCGTCCATATCATCGTCGAGTTTACCACCTTTTTCGTCTTCCTCATCTTCCACCGCTGCAGAGAAAATAACGTCAGTATTGTTCTCTTGAGGTGCACTCATGTCGACCATGTCCGGTAACATGTCTCGATAGGCGTCGGTAATGTGTTTGACGACGGTCTTGATCTCACTTTCGGATATGTATGCCGATTGAACACGAATAGGTTTTGACATGTCTCCCGAGAGGAAGAGCATATCTCCGGCACCGAGAAGTTTTTCGGCTCCACCGGTATCGAGAATGGTGCGCGAATCGATCTGTGATGAAACTTGGAGTGCGGCGCGAGCAGGGATGTTGGCTTTGATAAGACCGGTGATAACATTCACCGAAGGTCGTTGCGTTGAGAGAATGAGATGAATACCGACGGCGCGACTCATCTGTGCCAAACGAACGATCGCTGATTCCAGCTCCCTTGGGTATGCAGTCATGATATCCGCCAACTCATCGATAACAATGACAATGTAGGGGAGACGTTCGGGAAGCTTCGGGGTCTTTGTATGATCTTCGAGCTCTGCGGGTTCTCCGGATTCTTTTTGTTTTGCTTGATCGGCAAGATATTTTTTGATCGCAGGACCGTAAACAGTTTTATGATATGATGCGATGTTCTGAACTTTTTCCGTTTCAAGAATGTCGTATCGTCGTTCCATTTCTTTTCCCGCCCATCGAAGTGCCTTGATCGTTTTTTTAGGATCGGTAATGACCGGTGTAAGAAGGTGAGGGATACCGTTGTACAAAGTCATTTCGACGCGTTTCGGATCGACAAGAATGAACTTCAAATTCTCGGGTGGATTGCGGAAGAGAAGGGAACTGATCATGGCATGGACGGTAACGGATTTTCCCGAACCTGTCGTACCCGCGATCAGGAGGTGAGGCATCTTTGCCAAGTTGCCGAAGAATGCTTTTCCGGAGATCGCTTTTCCAACGGCGACGAGGAGCGGTTTGTCGGATTCTTGATATTCGGATTCTGATAAAAGCGACCCAAGACCGACGGTTGTTTTGATTGTGTTCGGGATCTCGATACCGACGAGTGATTTGCCCGGGATCGGTGCCTCGATTCTTATAGGATGAGCTGCGAGTGCGAGTGAAAGATCATTCTGAAGACCGACGATGCGCGAAAGTTTTACACCCTCGGCAGGCTTGAGCGCATAGCGCGTGATCGATGGTCCGACAGACACCTCATCCATCTCGACCATGACGCCGAAATTTTGCAAAGTTCGTTTGATGATGTTCGTGTTCGCTTTGATATCTCCGACCTCTGGTTTACCTTTGTCTCTTGAAAGAATGGAGAGTGGTGGGGGAACGAACGGACGGTCACCAACATGCGTGTCGGCAAAATTTTGTTGTTTGTTCTTTCCGATGTTCAACATCTCTTTGAGAGATGTTTTTTCTTTTTTCTCGATTTTCTCAGCAGGTTCTTCTTTGATCTTTTCTTCCAACATTTTCTCGGCGGCGACGATCTTCTCCGCAGCTTCTTCTATCTTTGCGATCGACTTTTCCGCGATCGGACTTGCTTCCAAAAGACTCTCTTCATACGCGAGTTCCTTGTCGCTTCGTCTCATGAATCTTTTCCAGAACAAAAGCGCTTCTCGAGACGGTCGCGTATTGAACATGAACAAAAGAGAAACCATGCAAAAAGCAAGAAGAAAAATAAAACTCATGATCGAACCGACCATCGCGTTCATTGGACCTTTGATATGGTCACCGACAAAACCACCGGTTCCATCCGCTCCAATGAGAGAGATAAGTCCGAGTGTTGAGATGAAAAAACAGAATGAAACAAGAACGGTAAGTGCGGGAAATTTTGGACGAGAACCTTTGAAATATGAAATGGAAAGGAGAAGAAAAAGAATAGGAAGAATATAGTAACCGACACCGAACAATCCGTTATGGAACCATTCATATATCTTTGCGCCGACCGGTCCGGCATAACTTTTTGAAAGGATAAAAAATATAGAGAGTGTGAGGAACAGTAATGAAAGGGAAGCGTGACGAACTTCCTCGGTAATGCCGTCAAAGAATCCTCCGCGGAGATCTTGAACGTCGTTTTTTTCTTGTTTTTTATGTATCTTTTTTGCCATGTTTCTAAACTTAAAATGTACACCAATAATATCACAAACCCTTGTAATACTCTATATATGGAAAGAATAAGGACATAACGCAAAAACTAAGTAAAATAAAGATATAATTTGTAAGAGACAAGTAAAAGTCCTTGACTTTTATCAGACATTCCTTTATATTGGACATCATAAAAGTTCGCACAAAGTAAGAGACATTTTAAAAGACAAGAAGGTTTGTTTTGCAAATGTTTTAAATTATAGGACAATATGTTTTATACTCTTATAATCACAAAAAAGACAAAACATTCTTAAAGACAAAAACTGTCTGTTTCGTTTAGAGACAATCGTTCCGTCCGTCTTTGCGAGGAGCTTGCGACGCGGCAATCTAGGAGTATTATCATTAAACCCTAAATCATTTTACTTCTCATGAAGATACCACATCTGCATTTTTAAATAAGACAAAATTAAAAAGACACTAAAATTTAAATAAGACAAATTATTCATCATCAAGTAATTCGTATGGAAAATGTATCAGACAAAAAGGAAAACAAAACTGACTTTTATAACTTCGTAGAAACCAAGAGTGAAAAGCTGGTGACTGCGATGTACATGATCACTAATTTTCTTTCCGACAAAGAACCGATCAAGTGGAAACTTCGTGATCTTGGACTCTCGATGCTTTCAGATTCTTCCGCTCTCAAAGAGAAGAATCCTTCCGAACAATGGACACTTCTTTCGAGGATCCATACTTCTATCGGAGAGATACTTGCGTTGGTTGAAATTTGTCACCTTGCCGGTTTTATTTCTGAGATGAATTACACGATCTTAAAGCGAGAATATCACGATCTGATGTCACACATTGCAAGTCAAGAAGACATGACGAACTCGCTCAATAAGATCGCTCTCCAAGATTCTTTCTTTGCAAGTTCTTCGATCAAAACGCTTCAAAGTGGAAAAGAAGAAAAAACTGAAGAAGTAAAGAAGGAAATTCCTTTACAGCCGGTACAAAGAATTCGAACGGAAAGTCCGACAGATCTATTAAGGACAAAAGTCGTTTTGTCTGAAAGACCGTTTGAATCCAGTAAAAAAGTATTTGAGACAAAAGACAAGCTGATCGAAATGATAAAGGACAAAAATGGTCGACCTACACAATTTGAATATTTGTCGCTTGTTCCGGAAGAAGTTAAAACTAAAAAAGAGGGGAAAGTGGATGTGGCAAAAAACAAACGTCGTGAGGAGATCGTTCAAGTATTAAAGTCTAAAGGAGAGGTTACCATAAAAGATATCTCACAGCAGGTATCGAAATGCGGAGAAAAAACGATCCAAAGAGAGCTTGTTGAGATGCTTCAAAAAGGACAGATCAAAAGGACAGGGGACAGACGTTGGAGTCGTTACTCACTCGTGTAGTTTTTTAAAAGATACGTCTTAAAAGACATCCAAAAAGGTAAAAAAGAACGATTCGTTTTTTGTAACCTTTTCATGTCTTATGGCTATATACTGTGGTAGAAGCGGGTTACTGTTTCTTGCCGTTCTTAAAATTGACATTCACTGGTACGCGAGTATCATTCATTGTCAGATGGGTTGAATGAGGGAGTTCTCAAGAGGTGCGCTGTTTTAAGCGTATCTTTAAAGTTATCCACATTTTATCCAGCTATATTTTTTGCAGGTTTGTCTTGCAACGAATATAATTAGAAGAGGTAGTGTTGTGCACCGATGTGCACCACGCCTGCTTTGCGTATATGTAAAGCAGGCGCGAAAAAAACACGAAGTTGATATGATCGGATGGATCGTTGAAAACAGAATATGTAATATTGTGCACAAAGCACAAGCTACGTTTTTGTTTCGACAATCGCGTCAATCGTATTAACGTACGAACGACAAGTGTCGTACGAAATTTAGTTAGTCAAAGTATTAAAAATAAAGGTCGTAAATCGTCACGATTATCAGCTTGCCCGATCACCTATCTGGTTGGGCAAAATTATAAGCATAATTGCGAACACTGTGTGCAAAAATTTTATTAATAAGCACAACGCAGTGTTAAAAATAAAAATGATTTTATTTTGATCAACGTATGAAATAAAATTCAGGCGTTTCAAAATTCAATTATTTAAATTAATTAAATATGTTAAAAACAACAAAAAAAGTTCTCTCAGGAGCTGTTGTAGCTACAATTGCATTCTCAATGATTGCAAGTACTGCTAGCGCAGCAACCTTGGCAGAAATGCAAGCGTCACTTGCAGCGTTGACTGCTCAAATTGCAGCAATGTCAGGAGGTGCGCCAACAACATGTCACACATTCAGTACAGATCTTAAATTGGGTTCAAAAGGTGCTGAAGTAAAAGCACTTCAAGTTGCTCTCAATGAAAACGCCGCAACACAAGTTGCTGCAACAGGAGTAGGTTCAAAGGGAATGGAAACAGAAACTTTTGGTCCTATGACACAAACCGCTGTTAAAAAATTCCAAACACTTAAGGGTCTTACACCGGTAGCTGGTTACTTTGGTCCAAAATCTCAAGCTGCAATGAATGCATCTTGCGTTTCAACACCAACAACACCAACAACACCAGTCGTTACACCTGCAACAGGTCCAGTTTCTGTCGCTTTGGCAGCAACAAGTCCTAAGGAAGGTGGTTTGATCGGTCTCCAAGCTGGAGCAAAAATGGCTGACTTTGAATTCAAGGGCGTAGGAACAGTTACATCAGTAACACTCACACGTTCAGGATATTCAAACAAGGATGCTCTCACAGCTGTATATCTCTATGATGGGGAAACTCGTCTTACAGATGGATACACTTTCAACACAGCAACTATGGTAATCAATGGTCTTAACATCGCTGTTAATGGTTCAAAGGTTATTACAGTAAAAGCTGATATCGTTGCAAGTCCAACAGCTACACAAACAAACATCGCTCTTGCTCTCACAAGCTTTACATCAGCTGGAGTAGTAAACGCTGTTAACGTACAAGGTGGCACAATGTCATTTGTTACAGCAACACTCGCAGGAGTTGTTCTTGGAACAAATACAGCTGCTGCTGCTTCAATCAACGCTGGAACACCTAACTACACGATTTGGAACAACGATCTTACGATCTCAACTCGTTCAGTTAATCTTACAGGTGCTACATTCAGAATGGTTGGATCAGCTCCAACATCAGCTCTCTCAGACATCTCTTTGATCGTCGATGGAGCAAAGGTTGGAAGCTTTGGTACAATTGATACATTGAACAACATCGTATTTGATGTTTCAGCAGCACCGGTAAACTTGGCTGTTGGTTCTCACACTGTTGAGATCCGCGCTAACGTTGTGGGAGGTTCAGAAAGAAGCTTCTACATCACCATGCAAAAAGCTGGAGATATCAAATTGATCGATTCAACATACGGAGTTAGCGCTTCAATTTCAGCCGCTTCGTTCGTATCTGCTGGATACAAAGCAGGAACAATTACAATCGGAGTAGGAACAATTTCACTTACAAAGAACACAGCTTTTGATACATCAGCAGGTCTCGTAAGCGGAGCTACAAACGTTGCAATTGGTAAATACAAATTGCAAGCTTACGGAGAAAATGTAAAGATCACACAAATGGCTGTTACTGTTAACAACAGTCTTGACACAGGTCTTCAAAACGTTGGTTTGTATGTAGACGGAGTACAAGTTGGTTCAAGCCACACTTATGCAGCTCTTTCTTCAACAACAGCGTACACATTTGAACTTGGTTCATCATTGACCGTTCCAGCAGGGACAACAGCTCTTCTCGAAGTTAAAGCTGATATGTCAAACGCTGCAGGTACTGTTCTTGGAGCAAGTACTCTTATAACAGACATCAACATTCCAACTGATGGTGCACAAGGTATGAGCTCATACACAATGACTTCAGCCGGAACACCTGGTACAACATCTATGACAGTAGCTTCAGCTACAGCTGAACTCTACAAGTCATTAGCTTTTGCTAACCAAACAGCAGCAATTACAACAGCTGTTAAAGTTGGTTCTTACACGATCAAAGCCGGATCGACAGAAGGAATTCGAGTAACGAATCTTAATGTTGCATTCAGCGCATCAACAGGAACAGCAACAACATCTGGTGTTGAAGCTACCGATATTGGTAACCTCAAGATCACAACTGACGGTGGATTAACATTCTCAACTCCAGTTGCACCATCATTGACTTCAAACAATTTCTCAGTTGCTCTTGATATTGCAGCAGGACAAAAGAAAACAATTGATGTTTATGTAGACGTTACAGCAGCAACAGCTGATGAAACGATCACAACATCTATGTACGCAACAGCACGAGGATTGGCAAGTAACATTGCTATCGCATCAGCTGGATTCACAAGCGTTACTGGTGTAACAGGTCAAGCAATGACCGTTGGAACAGGAACACTTTCAGCTTTGACTGTTGTAACAAGTTCTGATACATATGCTCAATACGTCGGAAATGCAGCTCCAACAACTGATGGTGATGCAGTCGGCGCAACAGGTCGAAAACTCGTTCGATACAACCTTGTTGCTACTGGCGGAGCAATCACACTTAGTGAATTGGTATTCGATGTTGTCGGTACAACACAAGGTGCTTTGATCTCACTTACAGCTACAGGAAACAAGGGTGGATCAGCATGTACGGCTGAAGCAGGAGCTTCAACTGTAACAATGACAGGTTGTGACATCAAAGTTCCAAAGGGATTGGGTGGTACAGACCTCGTCGTTACAGCTAGCTACGGTGCAGTTGGAACAAATGGCGTCGCTTCAAGTTCAGTTGTCGTTGCAGCTATCCACAGTGTTAAATACACAGATGGTATTACAACAACAACAACACACATTGATGGCGCAACAACTCCATACTTAGCCGCTGTCGCTTCATCTTCACAAATGAGTCTCGTGGCTTCAATGCCAGCAGTTACATTTACATCAGGTGGACAGATCCTTCAAAACGGTTTGGTTAAACTCGGTGTAGTAACAGTTACAGCAGGTCCAGGAGGAAGCGTAAAACTTATTTCACTTCCTATCACAGCAACAATTACTGGTGGAGCAACTTTCGCAACAACAACAACTGCAAACGAAGTATTGTTTGTTAAAGAAGGTACAGCTGACATTACAGCAACAGATGGAAACTCAGCTACAATTCCAACCACATTGGCTGGTGCCTCAACTGGTTTGATCACATTTGGTGAAACTGTAATCGTAACACCAGGAACACCACGAGCGTTTGATATCTATGGATACTTCGCAAGTGTTACAGGTGATAACGATACAGCACAAGTATCGTTGACCCCAACAGCAAACTTTGTTTGGGATGATGTAAGTGGAGGTGGCACAAGTCTTACAGGAACACTTCTTCCTGGAGGATATCCTACAACTCCATTGAATCTTAGCTATCATTAATTTTAATTGGTAGTCTCAAACATTAAACAGTTTGTTTAAGGTTTAAAGATCAACAAAACCCCCGTTTAAAAACGGGGGTTTTGTGTACTTGGAATAAAGGAATAAAGGGGTCAAGAATAAAAGGGTCAGACACCTTTGTTTTCTAAGAAATATGATGTAATAAAAACCGTGTTGTTTAAAAACAGCGCGGTTTTTTGTTGTTTAAATTTGGTTTGAAAGGGCGCGGTAGGCTGTTTTGCCAAAAAGGTTGGTTTTGGGTACAATATAAGTATGAACAAACTGTTCAATAAAACCTTTTTTAATTTTGCTTTTGGGTTTATTGCGATGTTATTGCTTGGACTCTTGGGTATTGTTATTGCACGATATGTTGAATGGGATCATTACGTTAAGACGAACAGTTCAGATGTGAGCGCAAGTACCAATCAGGTTGATGTGGTGCGTTAATCTTGACGTTTCTATTTTTACGGGTATACTTCTAATCAAGTCCGTAGAAGATAGGTTGCTGGAGAAATCGGCAGTAAATCCTATTCAGGTCGAATCCACTCTTTTTTGAGTGTTCTACGCGGCGTTTAGCCGTTTTTTTATTTTCTGAAAAACGAGAATAAAAAAGTTTAACATTGTTTTTACAAATCATGGCGATCACAAAAGATAAAAAACAAGAGATCTACAAAAAAGCGCAAGGCGTTATCAAAGATGCCGCTTCAGTTGTTTTTGTAAATTTCCACGGTCTTTCAATGGAAGACACAACCAAACTCCGAAAGGGTTTGAAGAAAGAAGGAGTATCATACATGGTTGCTAAAAAGTCATTGGCAAAACGTGCTCTCAACGATGCAAAGATCGAGGGAGAAATGCCGGAACTTGAAGGGGAGCTTGCTCTCGTTCACAGTAAAGATCTTTTAGCCCCAGCACGCGGTATCTTCGAATTCCAAAAAGCGTTCAAAGATAAGGTTTCTATTGTTGGAGGTGTTTTCGAAGGAAAATACATGAACAAAGAAGCTATGATGGTTATCGCAACCATTCCACCGCTTATCGTACTTCGTGGTCAATTCGTCAACTTGATCAACTCACCAATTCAACAATTCGTTGTTGCTCTTGATCAAATTGCCGCAAACAAAAAAGCTTAATTATTTATCAATTACTTAAATAAAAATACTATGGAAGAAATAAAAGAAGTTCCTGCAAAATTTAAAAAACTCGTTGATGAGATCGAACAAATGTCAGTTATTGAACTCCATGAGCTCGTAAAAGTTCTCGAGAACAAATTCGGTGTTTCAGCTGCAGCTGTTGCTGTTGCCGGACCTGCTGCCGCCGGAGAAGCTGCAGAAGAGAAGAGTGAATTCACTGTTGAACTTACATCAGATGGCGGAGCAAAGATCCCTGTCATGAAAGTCGTTAAGGAATTGCTCGGACTCGGACTCAAAGAAGCTAAAGACCTCGTAGAAGCTGTTCCATCAGTTCTTAAAGAAGGAGCAAAGAAAGAAGAAGCTGAGAATATCAAGAAACAAATTGAAGCTGCCGGAGGAAAAGTTACCCTCAAATAAGTTATATTTTTTCTTACAAAGAAAACAAAAAAACAGCCCCCGCAAGGCGGCTGTTTTTTTGTCGCCCAGCCATCAATTAAAACCAAAAGGGAAACAAAATGAAGGAGGTTCGGCCTCCTTCATTTTGGATGTATTACATGGTATTATTTTGTAATGAGAAATCTTAAATTTATTGATGAAAATTTTTATCATATTTATAACAGAGGAACTGAAAAAAGAGATATATTCTTGGAAGACGGCGATTATGTGAGATTTATTCAATATCTTTTTCACTTGAACGATCCAAAAACAACGGTGTCAAACTTAAGTAGAGAACTTAAAATGAAGGAGGCCGAACCTCCTTCATTTGACAGAAAAGAAAATTCAGAACGATTGGTGAACATTCATGCTTTTTGTTTAATGCCGAATCATTATCATTTGTTGATCAGTCAGAATATCGAAGGAGGTATAATTAAATTTATGCATAAACTTGGGACAGGGTATTCAATGTTCTTTAACGCTAAATATGAACATTCGGGCGTTTTATTTCAAGGAAAGTATAAAGCGGTACACATAAACAGTGATTCTCATATGCTTTATATTCCGCATTATATCCATCTTAATCCGCTTAAGTTGATGGGAAAGGAGAATGAAGGAGGCCGAACCTCCTTCATTGAATTTCTTGAGAATTATAAATGGAGTAGTTATCGGGATTATGTGGGGATCAAGAACTTTCCTTCGGTGACGGATAGGAAATTTATATTAGATCTGTTTGGTTGCACGGAGGCTTATAAAAAGGATATTCAGGGGTATGTTTTGGAAACGAGGGGTTTGCAAAACAAAATTCCTGGGGGATTGACGATAGATTCTTTAGAAGATTAAGAAGAATTACAAATGAAGGAGGCCGAACCTCCTTCATTTTTGGGGCTTGCAAAAAATGGGAAAACGTTGCATAATAGCGCCACTGGTTTGATCCTGAAACTCGGTTGTTTAAACAAGCCTTTTTGCCGTGTTTACGTATTTTATATTCTTTATAACGCTTTATACGCAAGTTTTCTTGCTGATAACCTTCCTTGAAAAGGACGGGGTATTTGTGGAGGAAGAAGAAAAGGAACAAGAAGAAAAAGGGGAACCGTACAGCCCGATCGTTACGATCGTGATACCGGTGTGGAATGAGGAAAAAACGCTTGCCGGTACGATTGATTCCGTTTTGGCGCTCAAGTATCCGAAAAGTAAATTGGACGTGGTTATCATTGATGATGGTAGTACCGACAAAACATTCAAGATCGCTAAAAAATTCTCACACTATCCGTTCATTCGTGTTTTTCATAAGGAGAACGGAGGAAAACACACGGCTGTCAATTTCGGCATTTCGATCGCCAAGGGTGAGTTGATCGGCTGTCTCGATGCGGATTCGTATGTTCATCCCGATGCCGTTACCGAGATCGTAAAAGTCTTTCGAGACAAGAAGATCATGGCGGTGACACCTGCAATACGCGTTCATGCGCCTCAAAACGCTCTTCAGCGCGTGCAAGTCATTGAATATGAGCTTTGTATTTTCTTTAGGAAAATGTTGGGTAAAATGAATGCACAAAACATCGCTCCGGGTTCGTTCTCGTTCTTCAGAAAGAAAGTTTTTGACGATCTTGGCGGGTACAAAAAGGCGCACAATACCGAAGATATGGAATTGTCGATGCGCATGCACCAACATCATTATCCGATCGCGAACGCGCCGAAAGCGTTCGTTGAAACCGTCACGCCGCGCACGCTCAAAGGTCTCTATATTCAGCGTCTTCGTTGGGCGTACGGGTATGTGGTCAATATGATCGACTATCGCAAAATGATCTTCAATCGCAAATATGGGAACGTCGGGATGTTCACGTTGCCAACAGGAGCGTTGTCGGCTCTTGCGGCTATTTTTCTTACACTCTTGGGAATATATGAACTGGGAAAACGCGTCTTTGAAAAAACACTTGAAATAAACACGGTAGGGATCCATTTTTATCCTATACAATTCACTGCTTTTGATTGGTTCTTTTTCAATACGAATTTTCTCGCGGTCATAACATTCTTTATTACTATGGCGACGGTCATTGCGGTTTTTGTTGGAAGAAAACTTTCAAATAATAATACCAAGCTCGGCATGAATGTGGTATTCTTCTTTCTTTTTTATGGAATCTTCTCGTCGGTATGTCTCTTGAAAGCGGCATATAATGTGGTGATGGGGAAGAGAGTGACATGGAGATAATATTGTAAAATAAGATCATGAGTATGTATAAAATAGATTCAAAAAAATATATCATCGCATTTTTGATCACGGCAGGACTTTTTGTAACCGCTTTTTTTGTAAGTAATATGTTTAGCGGAGAGAAGGTAAAAGAATTGCAAAGCGCGCAAGATCGCGTTGCTATTGATATTCTTTCATCGGAGATGCAGTTCTCATTGCTCGCGGAAGCTTCATGTGAGAACGTTGGTAATTCGTCGCTTTCTTCAGAACTCACTTCACTCGGCACGAAAGTTTCATTCGCTGAAACTCAATTTAAATATAATTCCGAAGAAGTGATCTGGCTCAAAAAGAACTATTCTTTGCTCGAAATGAAAGATTATCTTTTGACGAAAAAGATCGCCGATCGTTGCAAGACAAAACCGGTATCTGTTTTGTATTTCTATTCGAATATTGACGGAAAGTGTGATGATTGTAAGAAAATGGGATATGTTTTGACGGAACTTCACAACAAATATCCGAGTCTCCGTGTGTATTCTTTTGATTACGACCTTGATCTTTCAGCATTGCAAACTTTGATCTCGTTGCATAAAGTAAAGAAAGAATTGCCGGCACTTATTATTGACAACAAAACATATCAAGGTTTCAAGAATGTTGAAGATATTGAAAAGTTGATGCCCGAACTCGCGATAATGAAAGAAAAAGCCGATGCTGCAGCTGCTGCCAAGGCGGCAACCTCCACCAAGCCTGTAAAATAGGGAACTTAAAATGAAGGAGGCCGAACCTCCTTCATTTTAAGGTACAAAAAAAGCGATCGGCACATCGATCGCTTTTTGTTTGGTTACCTTGTGGCGCTAACCGTGCCATTTGCCTCCGACAAAATTGATCATCTGGCGTTGACCGTTCTCAAAGATAACGATTCCGCTATGAGACCAAGACGTGGCAGGTGTGTTCATATAATGTTCAACTAAATAAGTTGAAGTTCCGACGCGCATTATTGGGCCGTCGATCTCTCCGCTGTGCCCGTGACCAATGATCAGATTTACTCCTCCCATTTTCAGAAAACTGTTCAATCCGCCGGCTTTTCCTCCGAGAATCCCTTCGTCTCCGTGCATGGATACGAGTATCTGTTTCTTTTCTTGTCCGTCTAATGACGTTGGTAAGAAAAGAATATCACGACGTTCGTACGTTTTTATACCGGGGACGTTTTCTCTGAGATACCATGCAACGGGGTCCATTGAACTCGCCTCGTGGTTTTTCGGTTTGCGTTTTTCAAGGTCTTCTATCATAGCCAAAGAGAGTCTGAGTCCGATCTTGTAATTTACAGGGTCGTTTACCCACCTTTTTTCCAAGAGCCATCTCTTTACAGCCCCGTTATGGTTTGCGGCGATAACATGTATTGTGGCGTCAGTACGTTTTTGCATCCATTTTAGTCCATCGCTACTTTCACGAAGTTCTCTTTCAAGATCATTCCAACCCACCAGTGCTTTATATGCAAGATGGATTGCATCATTGTCATCATGATGATTGATACTTTCGGCATCAAAATAGTCGTGAAGAACAATGTCGGACGGTTGGAGCATACTCACAATACTGTCTTTTCCTTCAAACGTACCCAAACGTACAACAGGGTCTGTTTTTCTACAATGCCAATCACCGGGAATATATGCTCCAACTCCGTTTTTTTTGTGTTCATTTCCAAAAGGAGTGAACAATCGTGCGCCACCATGAATGGTGTCGATATCGTAGAAAGTTTCTTTGTCTTCAGACATAAGTTGTCTGAAATGGAATTTTTTCTTTCCATCGAATTCGACAACGATCGCTCCATACGCATGTCTTTTGGTTGCAATTTCACATACGCGGCGCGTTTGACCAAGTTGGTCGACCGCATAATTCGGTTGAGTGACCGAACCGGTGGTCATGATCGCTCTTGGATGGTTGTTGCCACCTATTGACGGGCGGTGTTTGAGCTCGAATTTAGGCGCAGGGATGATCTGACTCGTTGTTCCACCCATCTGACAAATTTTTTCCGTGAGGAATTTGCTGAGAGTGGGGAGCATACCCATCGTACTTAAATTCAACGTTCCGCTCTGCAAAAGAATATCGTCAAATGCAACGTGCCCTTTGAATTCTTCCGGAAAGATGAACTCGTCGTCTTCTTTTACTTTGCCGTATTGAAGAATGGGGAGGACGATCAGTATGAACTTGCGATATTTACAGTACTGTTCGAGCGATTTCCAAACATTTGGATTGAGCGCCGCTTTGAACTGTCCTGATGTGACAACGATACCTTTTGCATCTTTTAACTCTTTTGAATCGAGTCTGAAAAAATCGAGTCGTTTGAGAAGTTTTTCAGGTATTGCAAAAAGTCTGCCGGATTTCATTTTTCGCACGACAAGAACCGGTAATTCCATATCAGGATGTTCTCTCTGATATTCTCTAAACTTGGTCTCTTGTGCGCGAATTGATTTCCACTTTGTATCGAAAGTTCTTGTAAGATCGTGAACCGATGGATATTTTTTGGCATTGTTCCAAATCTCCTGGAACTTGAGGTACTCTTCTGTCTTGTCCCGTTTGAGCGGCGACAAGCTTTCTTTCTTCGCTCCGTGAACTGCGTCGCTTTTTGGGTTGTGCTTCCCAGAAACAGCGGAGTGAGAGTTTTCCATATAAATATTATTATTTTTTATAATAACGACCTATCTAAAAAACTTTATGAATAAACGGAGCGAAGTATGTGCTTCTTCTCTCCGATAGAGACTCGTAAAAATAAAGACTTAAAAAAGCCCCTGTCGGAGAGAAGAAGGTCATTTTGTTTTCAAGGAACAAAAAGAACTATTATTGGTACATACATATACATATATATGTACTGCATTTCATTACTTTCACTATACCTTGAAAAAAGAAGTTCGCAAGTTCGAAGTATATCTATAAAATAGGGAATAAAAAAACTGCCTTCCCGAAGGTTGGCAGTTGTATAGGTGATTTTTTTGCTGAGGAATTCACGATCCTCAAAAAGATCAAGTTCGCAGCGCTTTGCTGTATAGCACGTTCTTTATAAGGAACATGACTTTTTCCAGATTATCTAGGTTGATTATTCTGGAAGTTGTTGTTGGGGCGGTAATTGTTACCACCACCTTTGTTCATTTTGAACCAAACACTCGTAAGGAGTACGGCTACAAAGATGGCAAGGGTGAATGTCGTAAGAGCGGTCATATCTCTGGTCATAAGCTTATAGAAGCTTTTGGTCAAAGTAATGAAGGGGCTTTTAATCAACATACCAACGACTAAAACGAACATTGTGGCGAGAACCTGTCCCTGCCACATGTTAAAGAACTTTTGCATGGTGTTTTGTTTACTTTTTCTAGTAAACAAGTGGGCCCACCTGCTTTTGCCATTCTCTCGATCCTTAATTGTTTTGTTTTTTAATAAGGATACTGGAACAGCCTGGATTACTTATAGCATACTTAAGATATTTTGTCAAGGGGTTTCATTTCTTTACGTGCGGTGATAAAATAAACGCATTATGGATATATTCGGAACACTTTTTGGCTCTCAAGCCCGCGTAAAGATTATTCGTTTGTTTTTGTTGAACTCTGAAGATGTTTTTGAGAACTCGGAGATCGTCAAAAGAAGCAAGGTGACTTTGAAAGTCGTACGCAAAGAAGTTGCGTTGCTCGAGAAGATCGGCATGATAAAAAAGAAAAGCGCTTTCAAAGAAAATGTTTCTGAAGAAAAAAAGACACGCGTGCAAGGTTGGGGACTTTGCAATGATTTCGAATTGTTGACGCCGTTGAAGAATTTTCTCATCAACACCGATCCGATGCGCGAGTCGGAGATCACAAATAAATTCAAGAATGCGGGCAAAATTAAGTTGCTCGTTGTTGCCGGAATTTTTACACACGACGAAGACAGCCGTGTCGATCTGCTTATTGTTGGAGATGATCTTAAAAAGGGAGCTATCGAGAACGCGTTGCATGCTGTTGAGGCTGAAGTCGGAAAAGAGATCTCGTATGCCTACTTCGATACTCAAGAATTTATTTATCGTGTCGGAATTTGTGATAAGTTCGTTCGAGACGTCTTGGATTATCCTCATAAAAAACTTCTGAACAAACTGGAAATACCGCTCTAATCCTAGCTATTATTATCCCCAAAAAGTGTCATCTTAAAAAAGCTTGACACTTTTTTTGTTTTCCCTATAATAGTCATCACGGTACAGGAAGAACGAATGTAAATGTAAATAAGAGCGTATTGCTTTTATTTTTTTTACGGGAAAATTGACGGAAAGGATCGAACATTGAAAATCAAATCGTGTTAGTTACAACGGCAGGGGTCTGCCAGTAATTAAACACATATTGTATAAGAGAGGTAAAATATATTGTATAAGTAATCACAATAGAAAGAGCAAAGTAATCACATGATTTTTAAGTCTCCTAATAGGAGACGCGGTAAGAGTATATGGTGGATGCCTTGACTGAAAAGAGCGATGAAGGACGTAGCCTGGCTGCGATAAGC
>Ga0172379_10004399_pt1 | contig 20876 bp, 23 predicted proteins | sample GrowelOW334metaG_FD_119756 | JGI IMG/M metagenome (GOLD analysis project Ga0172379, IMG submission 119756) | Groundwater microbial communities from an aquifer near a municipal landfill in Southern Ontario, Canada - Groundwater well OW334 metaG | ecosystem: Environmental > Aquatic > Deep...
GCCGGACCATACGCGCCTTCTGGTGTGGTGACGCTCGGCCCGAAGAAGATTGACGGCAACCTCACCATAGCGAACGGCGCCACCCTCACCCTCACCGGCCCGGTGTGGGTCAATGGGAATGTGACGTTCTCAAACAATGCGACGCTGAACGTGTCGCCGTCGGCTGGTGTAAACGGAGCGATCATCATCGCTGACGCGACGGGCAATACTGCCACCAAGGGCATCGTCAATCTTTCCAATAACGTAACCATCAGCGGGAGCGGAAACGCGAACAGCTTCCCTATGATCATCAGTACGAAAACTGGGTCCAACGCTATTGAACTCGCAAATAATGCGGCGAGCGTCATCTTATATGCTCCCTATGGAAACGCTGAGATAGAGAACGGCGCGAGCGCGAGCCAGATAACCGCAAGGAAGCTAGAACTCAGTAACAACGCAAGTATCAACTACGTAAACGGACTGCAGAACGCGAGTTTCTCCAATGGGCCGGGCGGCTCGTGGGCCGTCATACTAGGGACGTACGCAATCGTGCGCTGATCTCTTAGATTGCCGATGAGAGCTGATATATCGGCGAGATGATAGCGACGGCGAAGACTCCGACCGCTGCGCCGATGACGAGCATGAGCAGGGGCTCAATGATGGTAGAGAGATCCTTCGTCTTCTCAGCGACGTCTGCTTCGTAGAACTCCGCTATCTGTTTCAGCATGTCAGTGACTTTCCCTGTCTCCTCCCCCACGGTAAGCATGTCGCTCATGAGTATTGGGTAGAGATTCGTGTGCTCAGCGAATGCGGCGGAGAGGAGACCTCCCTTGCGTACACTTGTCTCCGCCTCCTCTATCACAAGTGCAAACGCTTCAGCGTGCACCACCTCTTTGGCTATCGCGAGCGCTTCAAGTACCGGCACGCCGGCAAAGAGAAGAGATGAGAGTGTGCGTGCGGCACGCGCCGTGTAGGTCTCGCGCACAAGCTCTTTTATGACGGGCGTATGCAGCGCAAGAGTAAGTACGATGCGCCCTCCAGTCTTGGAACGCACGAAGGCTACCATACAGGCTATGAAGGCGACCAGCCCAAAAAGCACTACAAACGCATGCGCCGCCATGAAATTGGAAATAGCTACAATGATGCGCGTGGCGAGCGGCACTTGCACCCCAAGCTCGGTGAAGGTGTTGGTCAAGGTCGGGATGACGAAGATCAGCATGAGGACGCCAACGATGAGAACAGCTGAGATGACGATAGACGGATATATCATCGCGCCCTTAACCTTGCGGAGTAATTCTTCGGAGCGTTCCATCTGGAGCGAGACCACTGCGAGCGCGTCGGTGAGCGAGCCTGACTCTTCGCCGGCGCGCACCATCGCCACGAGCAGGTCCGAGAACACTTTCGGGTAGGCGGCGAGAGCCTCGTGGAAGGAGGCTCCACGCTTGATGGCCTCGGCGAGACCGCCGATAACTTTTTTGAAATTCTTATTGCCCGACTGCCGCTCAATCACCGACAGCGCGCGAGCGAGCGAGAGACCTGCGCCGAGCATGGCTGAGAGGTTTTTTGCGAAACGTATTATCTCAGACCGCTTGATACCGGTGCCAAATGATATGAAGAGCCACGCAGGGAGCTTGAACCCCGTGCTTTCTTCCGCGATGTTCACTACCGCACCCTCTTCTGCCGAGACCTGTTCGTACACCGCGAAGCGCGTCGGCGCTTCTATCTCCCGCTCTTGGTCAGGCATGCCTCCCTTTCGTATCGTGACGCGGAATTTCATAGTATTTATTCAGAGATCGCGCGGAGGACTTCCTCAAGACTGGTGATGCCGCGAGCGGCCTTGTAGAGCCCGTCTTCAAACATGGTGAGCATCCCCTCTTTCTTCGCTTGCGCTTCTATAGCATCGCTCGTGCTTGCGTGGAGCATTACTTCTCGCAGGGCCGGCGAAGTGGCGAGCACCTCGTGTATGCCGATGCGACTCTTGTAGCCGTCTTCGCATTCAATGGAAGAGACAGGGTGATAGAACGGTATATCGTTGAGTGTCGCGCCCTCTTTGATAAGCTTCTCTTCTTGGAGCGTTTTGAATGCCGTTTCAAACTCGCTCGCTGAGGCGATCTTCGCACGCGTCTCCTCGGTCATGGAGTACGCCTCTTTACTGTCGCAGAGCTTCCGCACGAGTCGCTGACCGACGATGATTTTCACCGTTGAGGTGATGAGGAACGGCTCCACACCCATATCTATAAGGCGTGGCACTGCGCCTGCGGCGCTGTTGGTGTGTATGGTGGAGAGCACGAGATGGCCGGTGAGCGCGGCGTTGATGGCGAGTGACGCTGTCTCGCTGTCGCGTATTTCGCCGACCATGATGATGTCGGGGTCTTGGCGCACGAGCGAACGGAGCCCAGAGGCGAAGGTAAAGCCTATCTGCGGGTTGACCTGTGTCTGATTGATGCGCTTCATCTGGTACTCAATCGGGTCTTCTACGGTAGAGATATTCACGTCTGGACGGTTGAGGATGTCTAGCATGGTATAGAGCGTCGTCGTCTTACCACTGCCGGTTGGGCCGGAAATGAGGATGATGCCGGTCGTCTGCTTGAGCGCTTTGTGGATGCGCTCCATGTTCTCTCCGTGGAAACCGAGTGCTTCAAGCGTGAACCCTTCGCCGGTCTCGCGCAGAAGACGCATCACGGCTTTCTCGCCGAAGAAGGTCGGGAGTATGGAAACACGGAACGATACGCGGTCAGCCTCGGTCTCCATCTTGAAACGTCCGTCCTGCGGGAGGCGCTTCTCGTCTAGTTTCAGATTGGCGAGCACCTTGATGCGCGCTATGATGCCGGCCGCTGCGGTTTTCGGGAGCGTCATAGCGTCGTGGAGCATGCCGTCTATGCGGTAGCGCACGAGCACCTGATCTTCCATCGGCTCTATATGAACGTCAGACGCGTCCTGCACGATGGCATGGCGCAGGAGGGTGTCCACGATACGCACGATCGGCAGGTCTTCAGCCATCTTCTTAAGGTCGTCACCGGAAAGGTCTTTCCCTCCTTCGGCGACGACCGAGAGCTTCCCTGTTTCTGCGGAGATAATGTCACCGAACTCGTCTTTGAGCGACTTCTGGTACTGCAGAAGGGCGTACTTAATGCTTTCTGAGTCGGTAAGCCGCGGCAATATCTTCAGACCAGTCTTCTTGCCGACCGTCTCAATAGACGCGAGATCGTCTACGTCAAGCATCGCGACCTCAAGAGCGCTATCAGTCTTCTTGTAGGCGATGATGTTGTGCGTGCGTGCGATCGGTTCGGGGATGAGCGAGAGCACCTCAAGCTGTATCTTGTGGTCTTTCAGGCTGATGAACGGGATGCCGAGCACGTAGGCTTGGATGCGACGCAGAGCATCTTCAGTGATTGACCCGCGCGCGATAAGCATGTCGCCGATGGACTGCCCCCGCGCCTGCGCCTCTATGGCCGCATCTTCCACCTCTTTTTTCGCGACGAGGCCGGAGTCTATGATGAATTCCTTCAGTTCCCCTTCTGAAACGTGCATATAGAAAGAAGTATACCGTGCTCTGCCACCCACAAACCATGCGTTGCACACATGAGTTGACGCGCAAGGCAGATCTGGTATACTCTCATTACCTGAAATGTCCGTTCTGCGGACTTTCTTTATAAAAGTGCGACATACACAATCCATATGATAGACCTCAAAACCATGGGTGCAGTGCTCGGAGAGTTTGAAGATCGCGGGATCAGCCGCGCGACGATGGTTGACGCCATTGAAAACGCGATGGCGACCGCCTACAAGCGCGAATATGGAAAGCGCGGGCAGGTCGTGCGTGCGAAACTGGATCTCAATTCCGGCACCATCGCTTTTGAACAGGTAAAGACGGTCGTGGATGAGACCTCGGTGCGTTTCCCCGCAGAGGGCGAAGAGGTAGTGGAGGAACACCTGCATGCGCACCCCTATCATGCAGAGGAAGAGCATCTCGCCGAAGGCGAGCTACCTCGTTTTGACTCGGAGAAGCATATCTTGCTTGCTGACGCGAAACTCATGAAGCGCGGCGCCTCCGTTGGCGAAGAGATAGTCTTCCCTCTTGAACCGCAAGACGACTTCGGCCGTATCGCGGCGCAGACCGCCAAGCAGGTGGTCATACAGAAAGTCCGCGAAGCCGAGAAACTCTCCATGATGGAGGAGTTCGGCGAGAAGAAGGGCGAGATAGTGAGCGGTATCGTACAGCGCATAGAGCGCGGCGCGATATTTGTGGACCTCGGCCGTACGACCGGCATTATCCCCTACGAGGAGCAGATCCCTGGCGAGCGGTATCGCATGGGCGAGCGCATCCGCGCTTACCTCTACGCAGTAGATGAAGGGTTCCGCGGCGTGTACTTGCGCCTCTCGCGCGCGCACCCGCGTTTCGTCGTGAAGCTCTTTGAGCTTGAGGCGCCGGAGCTCGCTGCAGGCAGCATTGAGATAAAGGCGCTTGCTCGCGAACCGGGAAGTCGCACGAAAATCGCCCTCGCTTCTATTGATCCGCACGTAGACCCCGTGGGCTCGCTCGTCGGTCAGCGCGGCGTGCGCGTCTCTACCGTCATGAGCGAGCTCGGTGGCGAGCGCATAGACATCATAGAGTGGAACGACGACGCGAAGGAGTTCGTGCGCGAAGCGCTCTCTCCTGCTACGCCGCTTGAAGTGGTGCTTGACGAAGCCGATCATCGCGCGACAGTCACTGTCGCTGAAGACGAGCAGTCGCTCGCTATCGGCCGTGGCGGACAGAACGTGCGTCTCGCTGCCAAGCTTACTGGCTGGAACATAGATATCGTCTCGGCCGCAGGTGTTGAGGTAGCAGAGAGTAATGGCGAATCAGTCGCTATCGTAGAGCCGGAAGAAGATCCTGTTGAGGCGGCTGGCGTCATGCCGACCGAGAGCGAAGAGCTCATCACGGGGGCCGTACCAGAGACCACTACCCTGTCAGCAGAAGAGGAGCTCGCGACACTTCCTGCGAGCGACGAGACGGTTGCAGATGCTGAAGAAGATCGCGACAAAGCGAAAGACGAATAAATTATCAGTGCGGTATAATCGTTGTATATGAACTTGCTACACGATATTGATCCAGGGACGAAGGAGGAGATGAACGTCATTATTGAGATACCCAAGGACTCTCATAACAAGTACGAGATAGACAAGAAGACGGGCCTCATCAAGCTGGATCGCGCCAACTACTCGTCTGCCGCATACCCGTTTGATTACGGCTTTGTACCGCAGACTTTGTGGGACGACGGCGACGCGCTTGATGTCGTGGTGCTCACAACCTATCCGCTCAATGTTGGCGTCTTGGTAACGGCACGTCCGGTCGGTATCCTCCATATGATTGATGGTGGCGAGGCAGACGAGAAGATACTGGCCGTGCCGGTAGAGGACAAGCGCTGGGACGACGTGCAGGATATACAAGACGTCAACCAGCACCAGCTCAAGGAGTTCGTACACTTCTTTGAAACCTACAAGCAATTGAAGGGGAAGCCATCGCCGGTTGAGATTGGCGGATACGAGGGCGCGGAGAAGGCGCGCGAGGCGTTCGAGCGCGCTCGGAAGATGTACGCCGAGAGCAAATAGTATGGACGGGAAACTTCTCCCCGTGGGTGAACCTACTCCTGAGGTAGTCACGACTGACGTGCCGGAAGTGGTGCTTCGCGGCATACCGTCGCCGAAACAGCAGCAGTGGGGCGTGCTTATCTCTATTGTCGTCATCGTGCTGATGGTCACCATCGGCGCATTCTACGCGTGGGGCAAGCGTATCGCCGAGGAGAACAACATCCTCGCTCCGGCCGCCGTGCAATGAATTAACTTTTACCTATGAAACACACACAAACGAGAGCTTCCATGATGGTGCCGATGGTTATTGAGAAGAGCCAGTTCGGCGAGCGTGCCTACGACATCTACTCTCGCCTCCTCAAGGAACGCATCATCTTCCTCGGCGGTCCGATTGACGACGACGTGGCGAACCTCGTTATCGCTCAGCTCCTCTTCCTTGAGAGCGAGGACCCGAAGAAGGACATCTCGCTCTACATCAACTCCCCTGGCGGCTCGGTCACAGCGACCCTCGCGATGGTAGATACTATGAACCACGTGAAGCCGGCGGTCTCCACAGTGTGCGTCGGTATGGCGGCCTCCGGTGCGGCGATACTGCTCGCTTCGGGTGAGAAGGGCAAGCGTTACGCGCTTCCGAACGCAGAAGTGATGATCCACCAGCCGCACGGCGGTGCCGAGGGTCAGGCGACCGACATTGAGATAACCGCGAAGCAGATTTTGAAGCTTCGCTCGGTCCTGAACAAGATTCTTTCAAAGACTACCGGCCAGCCACTTGCGAAGATTGAGAAAGACGTGGAACGCGACTTCTTCATGACCTCTGACGAGGCGAAGAAGTACGGCCTCGTGGACAAGGTGTTCAACTAACAGCAAGACAGAAGGAGAACGCGCCGGCTTCGCCGGCGCGTTCTGTTTATGGTAGTGTCTCCTTACTCCCGCCCCGCCGATTGACTGCTCCGAAAGCCGCTCCGCCACTCCCCTTTTTAGCACCGCAACCCTGTCCACCTAGAGGCGGGCAGGAATAACCAAATAGGGCGTATGTCACTCAAAATCATATTGATAATGCTGGCGCTTTCGGGCGTCGGCGGTATCGCGCTCGGCTACGTGCTCCGTGTTCTCATAGGCCTCGCTCAGCGGGGCTCGGTGGAGCTGGATACCAAGCACAAGCTGCTCCATGCCAAGGAGCAGGCGGCGAAAATCCTTGCGGACGCGGAGTTCCGCAGTGCCGTGATTGAGACGGAGCGTCTTGCACCGCTTGAAGAGCGTGAGGAGAAAGTCATACAGAGAGAGGAGCGTCTCGCAGCCCGCGAAGAGTTCATGGACTCGCGTCAGCGCGACCTTGATGACAAGGAAGACGAGGTGCGCACGCGCGAACAGGAGGCGCTCCGTGCGAAGGCCGAAGCTGAGAAGCTTACTGCCGAACGCTCCAAGGAGCTCGCCAAGGTCGCGCACCTCTCAGAGGAAAAAGCGCGCGAGGAACTGTTTGCCGAGATTGAACGTTCGTATGAAGAGTCTATACTCTTGCGCATACAGAAACTCGCTGCAAACGGCCGCGAACGATTGGAGGATAAGGCACGAGACATACTCACGGCTATCATTCATCGTCTTGGGAATGCGGTAAACGCCGACGTGATGTCGCTCTCGGTCGTTATTCCTTCGGAAGAGATGAAGGGGAAGATTATCGGAAAGGAGGGCCGCAATATCAAGGCGTTTGAGCGCGCGACCGGCGTAGACGTGCTTATAGACGATGTACCGGATCGGATCACGCTCTCGTCGTTTGATCCGCTTCGTCGCGCTATCGCGAAGATCGCGCTTGAGAAGCTTATCGCCGACGGGCGCATACAGCCGGCGAAGATTGAGGAGATAGTTGAGAAAACTCGTGCAGAAGTGGCGGAGCTTGTGAAGCAGAAGGGCGAAGCGGCAGCGTATGAGGCTGGCGTCATCGGGCTAGATCCGAAACTCATCGCTATCTTAGGCCGTCTGCACTTCCGCACCAGTTTCGGGCAGAATATCCTGCAACACTCGGTAGAGATGGCGCACATCGCTGGTATGCTCGCGACGGAACTCGGCGCTGACGTGGGTGTCGCCCGTGCCGGAGCACTCCTACATGACATCGGTAAGGCGGTGGACCACGAGGTGCAGGGCACGCACGTGGAGATAGGCCGCCGCATCCTTGAGAAATTCAGCGTTGATCCGCGCATTATCCTAGCGATGCAGTCGCACCATGACGAGTATCCGTACGAAACGCCAGAATCGGTCATCGTGCAAGTGGCAGACGCTATCTCAGGCGGTCGTCCGGGTGCGCGTCGTGACACGGTAGACCGCTACTTGGAACGCTTGGGCGACTTGGAGCGCCTCGCAGCAACCTTTGAAGGTGTGGAGAAGGTATACGCGATAGCTGCGGGGCGCGAGATACGCGTCTTCGTGAATCCGGGTAAGGTCTCGGATATCGCGATGCACAAGCTCGCGCGTGACATAGCGAAACGTGTGCAGGAAGAGCTGAAGTATCCGGGCGAAATCAAGGTGAACATCATCCGTGAGAACAGAGTCGTGGAGTTCGCTCGTTAAATTGTAGTAAGATACCGTCATGGAGACATTCCCCACCGGTAAGGCCGAATCAGGAGAGCTTAAGGAGAATCTCCTTCAGGAGTTCGCCTTGGATGCTGGGCTCAAGGGGGTGACCTTCCCAAGAGTTGGCACTGCGGCGTATGCGAGGCTCTGGGATACTTGTAAGGATTATTCAAAAGAGGTTCATCTTGAGATGGTGGGGAGAGAGGCAAATCCGAGTGAGAGCCAGTCAAGGCGGCGGCAACTCCACAATCAGCTCTGTATTATGATTTTCGGTTTGGATCACGCAGCTGTCGCAGCTAGAGACCATAAGGATTTGCGAAGAATCGCTAACCTCGCTCACCTCGTGAGTGGTCGGGAGCAGTACATAGAGAAAGTATAAAAAGTGAGGCGACTACCAAGTAGCCGCCTCATGGGTGTTTCTCCCCTGTTTTTTCTGTCGCACAAATGAACAGTTTCCCCTCAAAGGTCGCTTTGGTGATGACTGTCCCATCACCGCGGTCTTCGGGCTCTTGGACAGTAAAGAGGCCGTATGTGCGGCCCGCCGAAAGTTCTTCGGGGAATAGAATGTACGACGGTTTCTCTCCGAACTCAGAGATTCTCTCTCGGAGAATCTCAACTAATTTGCTTGGTGACATCACGCGTGACCTCCAAAATGGTGTATCGCTCGGAATTGCCCTCAATTACGTACGTAATACAGCATATCATGCTATTCAATCTTGTCAACTTCTCACCGGAAGAGGCTCACCAGTGAGCACAAGAAGTAGTTTGGTAGTGATTTCGCGCTATCCACGCAGGGTGGTCAAGCCCCATTGCGCAATATGGCGCATTTCCTATACTTTCTTGCATACCCTCCTTCGCCTCGCTCAGAAGCTCGGCTTCGGCAGGGCACGGCCCACCAGAGACCGAGCGGGCAGGGTAATTATCAAGTAGGAAAAATTTCTCATGAACAAAGCAGACATCGTAGACAAGGTGCACAGCGTCCTCGGTTCCACGAAGGCCGATGCAGAGCGCGCCGTTGAGACGGTCATTGACTCTATCACTCGCGGTCTTAAGTCCGGCGACGAAGTCTCTATCGCAGGCCTCGGTATCTTCGCGACGAAGGCACGCCCGGCACGTCAGGGTCGTAACCCTCGCACCGGCGAGACGATCCAGATCGCCGCAACTCGCACCGCGAAGTTCCGCCCCGCAAAGGCGCTCAAGGACGCGGTGAAATAAGCTCGCAAAGCCGAGCTTTCTCCCAGCGCTCGCTCGGAAGAATGAAATAAGAATTTCTTCTTCTCTCGCTCGCTTGGTAGTAGTGGTTTCTGTGAGAAAACAACACGGCGCCTCTGGCGCCGTGTTGTTTTGCTTCTGGGCTATGCCCCGCTGAACTCGCGAGCGACATCAACGCTCGGTCGCGGCAACTTGGCGAAGAAGATGCCGGAGAGGACGTAGAAGAGCATATGGATAAGGATGGCGTATATGATACCTCCTTGGACGAAGAGTATAAGAAATGGGAAGGCGAAACCGCTGAGCGCCGCATAGGTCGTGTAATAGAGACCCCAGAGAAGCCCACCCGTACGGAAAATATACAGATGCGCTGTTGCAAATAGCCCGACGAAGATACCGACGATAGCTGGATAAGAAACACCCGCGACTGACAGAGTAAGCAGGAGCGCACCGGCAACGAGCTGTTGAAACACTACGTCGGCCACCTTCGCGAGTATGTAACGCTCGCCAAGCGTGAGCATACCTTCGTTAGGATACAGTGCTGCAAGCCATTCGGGTGTCCCGTTCCTCGTGCGCATAGCGTGGTAGAGCACAGGGAAAACCACGAGAAGCATGAACGTAAGTGCGAGGTAGCCGAGGAGCGATACGCCCGCAAAGAGTGCCTGCACTTGTAGCGGGAAGAGGAGTACCACGAGTGCAATCCATGCGCTGAAATAGAAGAGCGACCACACCGGCGCATCTGCGAACGTAAGTTTGAAGTATTTCTCAAATAGCTCAAAGTGGACCGCTCGTGCAGCGGTCGCGATGAGCATGAGCCCGACGATGGGAGTGAGGAATGAAATAGCCTCAGGGGTGAACAGATGTAACATATGCCGAGGATACCATGCAGTTTCTTATTTCAAATACTTCTTTTTCTTCAGTTTGTCGGGGAGATACGACTCAGTATCGGCGTACATCTCGTATCCTTTGCCGTATTCCAGCTCTTTCATGAGCTGGGTCGGTGCGTTGCGGATCTTCTTCGGCACGGGTAGGTTGCCGTGCGCGGCGACGTCGGCCTGCGCCGCGCGGAGTGCGTCGTAGGCGGAACGATCTTTCTTAGCTTGCGCGAGGTAGGCGACGCCGTGCGCGAGGTTAATGGCGCATTCGGGGTAGCCAATCGTTTCACACGCGCGAAAGACAGCGTTCGCTACCACGAGTGCAGTAGGCTGGGCGAGCCCCACGTCTTCTGAGGCGAAGACGACCATCCTGCGGGCGATAAAGAGCGGGTCCTCCCCCGCTTCCACCATGCGTGCGAGGTAGTAGAGTGCCGCATCGGCTTGCGACGCGCGCATGCTCTTAATAAATGCGCTGATAGTGTCGTAATGCTCGTCGCCTTTCTTGTCGTAGCGTAAGTGTGGCGACTCAAGCGCTTTGTTGAGCGTAGCAACCGTGACTTCTCCGTAGAGCGTCTGTGCACCCTCTATCATGCCGAGCGCTTTGCGCGCGTCCCCACTCGCGTAGCCCAAGAGCCACTGGAACGCATCTTTATTTACTTTTATCTTCGTACTCTTCACGATAGCGCGGAGCGCTTCTTCAGAGAGCGGTTCAAGCACGAAGACGCGACAACGCGAGAGAAGTGCGGAGATGACCTCAAACGACGGATTCTCAGTCGTCGCGCCGATAAGCGTCAGCTCCCCACTCTCTACGTACGGGAGGAGAAAATCCTGCTGTGCTTTGTTGAATCGGTGTATCTCATCAAGAAAGAGCACCTTGTCTCTCCCGCCCGTATCAAGTGAGATGATTTTCCGTATATCGTCCTTTCCCGCCGACACCGCCGAGAGCTCAAAGAGTGCTGCGTCTAGCGCCCATGCGTAGATGCGCGCGATGGTCGTCTTCCCCGTCCCTGGCGGACCCCAGAGTATGAAGGAGAACTTGTGCTTCTTCTCTATCGCGACGCGCAGCGGCATCCCCTCCCCTACGAGGTGTTCTTGCCCGACGACGTTGCCGAGCGCTGTGGGTCGTATCCGGTTTGCGAGGGGCTCCATACCCCTATGGTACTCCTCTCTTTTGGTGCGGGATAGGAGAATCGGACTCCTGCTCTCAGTTTGGAAAACTGACGTTCTACCATTAAACTAATCCCGCCTTTTCGCACTAGTGAGAATACCATTTTTGGGTTAGCGTATAAACATGTCTCGCTTCACCCCCTATCTGGGCGTTACCTTCGCGGTACTCACCTGCATCTTCGTCCTCTCCTTATCAAACGAGGTGTCGGTCGTCCCGCGGGCATCCCTCACCGCGTCTTCAACCGGTCTCTCTACCGTGTCGGTCGTACCGACATCTGTTCTGCCGGACCTGTCCTTGCCAGATCTTACCGGACAAGCGGCGACAACTTCAGCGGCTACGACTACAGCGAAGAAGTCAGTTGCGCCCTCAGTGAAGACCGAGAAGCCGACCCCTCCGAAGCCGGCGACGCCAGTCGCCGCACAAGAACCTGCACCGACTGCCCCCACTCCCGTCGTATCTTCTGGCAGCACATCGTTTGACGCCGCCGCCGCTTCCCTGCGCGGCGCACTCGTGAACATCGTCTGCTACGCCCCTGCTGGCAGTAAGCTGCGCTCCATTTCAGGCAGCGGTGTGTTCGTAGACGCTAAGGGCGTCATCCTCACCAATGCGCATATCGCCCAATACTTCCTTCTCGCCGACCGGAATGTCTCCTGTACGGTCCGCGGTGGGAACCCCGCTGTTGATGAGTACAAAGCAGCGCTCATATACATATCTCCGCTGTGGCTTCGCGCCAATGCGACGGTGCTCAATCAGGAGGCGCCTCTTGGGACGGGCGAATACGACTTCGCCTTGCTCGCGGTGACCAAGAGCGCGACGTCGGGCTCTCTACCGGCGTCCTTCCCCTCGGTATCCCTCGCACACTTACCGCCCCCTACCGGCACACCGGTCGTCCTCGCTTCCTACGGCGCACAGTTCCTAGAGACGAGCCAGATACGTTCTGCGCTCTACCCTACCGTCGTCTTTGGCTCAGTGAAAGACATATTCACCTTTGACGTGAACTCTATAGACGTACTTGCCCTCGGTGGTTCTGCAGCGGCACAAGAAGGCTCTTCGGGCGGCGGCGTGGCAAACGCTGCTGGCGAGCTTATAGGCACTATCACCACCAGCACAGTGCAGGGCGACACCGCATCGCGCTCCCTTGATGCCATTACCGCTTCTTATATACGCGCACAGTTCGCGCGTGAGATGGGAATATCGCTTGATCTGCTCCTCGCACAGTCTCCTGCAGTCTCCGTGTCTGAATTTGCCACTCAGATACCTATGCTTGAGGCGATCATTACTGCTGGTCTACCTTAGTCCAGTTTCTCCAAGAATCCCCCAGTGCATCTCAAAGAGAGATTTCTGTGTATCAAAGAAATTCTTGCTCTCTATCACGGTGCCAACCATTTCGTCATACGAGATTATCGCGACACGGTTTCCGCCATAGAGCAGAATGATAGCGCGAATAGCAACTCCACCTTCCCTATCAACGCGCACTTGTCGCAGACTTTCTTTCTCGGCACGTTTATATTTATTGCTCTCCTCCCCGCTCTCAACGATTGCGCGGGTAGAAATCTTTCGGCGAAGACGTTCAGGGATATAAAACTTCGTCCAGAAGGGCGTGTTGGTATGTTCAAGGTCTCTTTCGCTTAGCCAAGTGAGTAATTCCTGCCCCGAATATTCAAGTGTCTCGCGGTATATCTGCTCTATCCCCTCCCTCCCCTCAAAGCGGCGGACCACCGGCACTTTATCAATTGCAGACATCACCGCTCGAAGCTTCGGGACTATTTCTTCAATCAGACGTGCCCGGTCGTCGTTCAGGATCTTCAATTGCTGAGGGTTCTTTGCCGAGATATAGGTGCGGGCGCGCCGCACCGAGAGTTCCACTAAGCCCTTTTTCTTCAGCTCTTCAATGTAGCCATAAATGGTAGTGCGCTTCAGCCCTGATTTATCCGCTATGCGAGCAACCGTGGTCTCACCTAATTCAAGAGCGGCGATATATACCCTCGCCTCCTCTTTGCTCAGGCCAATGTGGGCGAGTTCGTTAATAAGCATATCATAAGCATAACCGTTGTCGGAATATTTGACAATAGTTATCCGTAAAGACCAAGTCCTGTAAGGCTATTTATGCGACCATAGATTTTTATGACGAAACAAGCAACATCATTTGACGGAACTGGTAACCTGTCTCCTAGCAGCAAGCACATTGAATCAAATCCGTGGAATCCTCCGCACCGCAAATTCATTCATAGACGGGAGATGAAAAATGGAAGTATTAGGGAATGTCGTCTATTTCAAAGCCGAAGAAATATACTTCGCACAGCTAGGGGCTCCAATTGGAGACTCGTTGAACGAAGCAATAAAAGCGCGGGAAGAGGGGCAGCTCGTTCTTTTGAATTTCTGCGATTGCTCGGACTGTCTAAAGGGGAAAGAACAAATGCTCGACGAAGTTCGCAGAGTGTTTGCGGGCGATCCGCTTGTTATTCCTGAGGTACCTAAGTGGTACGAAGGTAAGGATATCGTTGTCCTACCATCCGACGCCACAAATGTCTTGAGATTGAGGAAAGGTCGTCGAGCAGGCCTCCTCCCCGAAGTGTAAAACACCGCTAACAGTTAATGGAGGAGCGGGGCGATTCTGATACCCAAACGGGGCCGCACAGACGCGGCCCCTCTCGTTTACGGGGCGAGCAAACAGGCCATTCGATATCGCTAGCAGTGCACTTGCACTCCAGCACCATATAGGACTTCTATATACTTTTAGATTCTAGTCGGGCCGCCGAGAATCGAACTCGGTCTATCTGCTCCCAAAGCAGGCGTACTACCGGTATACTACGGCCCGAATGGAGGGAACGTATCGCAAGTCTCCTTGCGGGTGCTCTCTCCAGAGTGAGGGAACGTATCCGTGCAAGCAGCGGATACAACCCGTGGTTTCACCATACCATCTTCAGACGATTTGCGGCAGGTAGCTGACCCTCGCCATGCCGTCTCGGCGGCGTAGCCAAACGAGCACTCCGTCCACCTGCCAATCCCCTTCCCAACCGTTCTCTAGGACATACCACTCCCCCGTCCGTGCGACTCTTCGCACCTTCGCCTCGTGCAGGTTGAGCGACGGATCGTAGTCGTCAGAGGCGTTTTCCTCGCGTGGGAACTCGTCGGTCAGGATAGTCTTTACCTCAACGAAATGCAGGGTATCTTCTCTTTCGGCCACGAGGTCTAGCTCACCAGTCTTGCGTGCAACGTTCTTGTCGCGGAGGGCAAATCCATGTCGGCGGAGATACTCGGCAGCCACGCTTTCCCCAAGTGCTCCAACCTCCTTCCGAGTCTTAGAGGATACGTCCACGGCTTTTAAAAATACGGCTCATTCATTAAGTATTTCACGGACTTAGTAAAAAGTCCTTCGTCCTTTATCCCCACTATGCACAGTTTTGTACACACCCATAAAGTCGTTTTGAAATCACGTTTTCCCCGCACAAAATACAAAAAGCCCCACCAAGGGGCTTTTTGTATTTTGTGCGGGTAGGGAGAATCGAACTCCCATCATCTGATTGGCAACCAGATGTTCTACCATTGAACCATACCCGCGCTAGGCTCTATATTCTCATAATATTCTTTTCGGAGCAATTCCTCCGGCAGGAGCTTTATCCACTCCAGCATCTTCTGTTTGAAGTAAGTACTGGAGACTGAAATGGTGCAGACGCCCCAGCCGAGCCGTCGTGTCGCGTGCCGCCCAGCAATTACAACGCTCTTAGTAAATTGCTCCCAAGGGAGCCCAGAAGCCTTGGACCAGTACGCGCGGGTGGTCTTCTCCTCAAGTTCCGGATAAATCAGCACATAGGCCTTTACCTTCTCAATCGGGATACGGCACGACTTCAGGAGAAACTGGACGTAAAACTTGATCATTTTTGGGTCGCTATTGGTGAACTTCACCCCCTGCTTAGGATCTTTCGCCCCCTCCCCCCAATAGAGCATCACTCCCGATATGAAGAGCGGGTCATATTTGAGCGACTCAAATTCCTGCCGAGCCTCCTCTCGTGCTGTCTCATATGCTTTTGCCAAGTGTTGGCCGCGTATCTTATCTAGCTCCACCATGCGAATGGTGCTGGTGATTTGTGCAGAAGCAGTGAGACGATTTCGTATTGTGGCGGACCACTCTTTCTTACTGAACCAATCCGAGAGGGTGCTAGCTGGGATCTTTAATGCAGCATGAATTTCCCGATAGCTCTTTCCCTGCTTACGCATTTGTATAGCTATTTCCTTATCTTTTCGCATCTTACTATTCTACCAGACAGGGGTTCAGAAACTATAATAATCCCCTATATTCTCCGAAGTACTCCTGTTGTGGTGCCCCGACCAGGAATCGAACCTGGACCGTCAGTTCCGAAGACTGATGTGATATCCGTTTCACCATCGGGGCGTATCTGTATGGTACGGCATCGTGGTACGATTTGGAAATGCAGTATCGCATTCCTACCGAGGTCAAGACAGTGTCAGATGGCTTGCGCAAGGCCGGCCACGAGGCGTACCTCGTGGGTGGGTGCGTGCGCGACCTCGTCATAGGCCGCGAACCAAAGGACTGGGACATCACCACCAACGCTACGCCGGAGCAGATACAAGGCGTATTTCCTGACTCTTTCTACGAGAACGACTACGGCACGGTTGGTGTGAAGACTGGTTCGGAAGACGCTCGCCTCGCGATAATAGAAGTGACCCCGTATCGCACCGAATCTGCGTATTCCGACAAGCGTCGGCCAGACGCAGTGGCCTTCGGCGCCTCCCTCTTGGAGGATCTCGCGCGGAGGGATTTCACCATCAACGCTATCGCCCTAGATGATGATAAAGGACACGTGATTGACCCCTACGAGGGACAAAAGGACATAAAGGACAAACTGGTGCGGGCCGTGGGCGACGCCTCGCTGCGCCTCAACGAGGACGCTCTGCGCATGCTCCGCGCTGTGCGACTTGTAGCTGAGCTTGGTTTTGGTATAGACGGAGATACAGCGGCAGCAATAAGCGAAAATAGCAAGCATTTAAGCCATGTTTCACGTGAAAGGGTTCGTGATGAGCTGACGCGTATCCTCAATTCCGATAAGCCCATGGACGCTCTCGTGCTCGCACAGCAGCTGGGAATACTGGAGTACATAGCCTCTGACCTCATTCGCGGTATTGGTGTTGATCAGAATCAGGCACACAGCTACGACGTGTTCGGACACCTGATGCGCTCCATGCAACACGCTGCGGATAAAGGCTGGTCATTTGATATACGCCTCGCAGCCCTCTTCCATGACGTTTCTAAGCCGGAAACTCGTCGTTGGTCAGAGGAGAAGAAAGATTGGACCTTCCACGGACACGAGGTGATTGGTTCACGTGTAACTAAGAAGGCGCTTGAAGACCTCCACTTTTCACGCGAAACAATAGACAAAGTCACGAAGCTGGTCCGCTGGCACATGTTCTTCTCTGACCCAGAGCAGATCACCCTGTCTGCCGTCCGGCGAATGATAACCAACGTAGGAGAGGAGAATATATGGGATTTGCTCAATCTCCGCATCTGCGACCGTATAGGCACCGGCCGTCCGAAGGAGCAGCCGTTTAGGTTTCGCAAGTACAAGGCGATGGTGGAGCAAGCACTCCGCGATCCCATCTCGGTGAAGATGCTTAAGACCGACGGGGAGCACATCATGGAGACGTTCCACATGAAACCGGGACCCAAGATAGGCTACGTGCTCAACGCCCTCCTTGAAGAAGTTCTTGATGATGCCGACAAGAATACTCAGGAATATCTAGATAAACGCACGGCAGAATTGCTTGAGATGCCCGAAAAGGAACTCTGCGAGCTGGGGGAGTCAGGGAAGCAGAGGAGGGAAGCAGCAGAGGACGAAGAAATCAGTAAAATAATGAGCAAACACCACGTTTGTTGAGGCCAGACTGCAACAAACGTTCCACGTGTAACAGGTAGGAGGAGCGCCCCTTGGAGGCTTAGCCTCCAAGGGGCGCTCGGTATGAAAACACAAAAGCCACCCAGTTGGGTGACCATCGGCGGTTAGGAGTTGGGGGCGTAAATGGTGCCTCAGGTCGAGATGTGGGTAGCTTTAGTTTTTATTCTGATGTGCGTACTGTCGCTCCCTCAACTAAATAATCGTGCCGTAGGGCTTGTGATTGCAGATCGCTGCAGCGTGGGCAGACACCCAGTGGGGAAGGCAGGACGCCGTGTAAAAGAGCCAATAAAGAGCATCCCTTCACGGCGTGTTGCGATTTCATTCGCCAGCTCGCCGCTCTGGTATTGATACTAGCCTGCTCAAGGACAATGTAAAGGACACCCTGTGGATAACTGTCCTTTATAGCGTGATGGAAATGGGGCAGTGGTCGGAGCCGTAGATTTCGGGGTGGATTTCTGCTTTCCTCACGCGCTTCATGAGCTTGCTCGCGACGAAGACGTAGTCCAAGCGCCAGCCGACGTTACGGTCGCGCGAATGCGTCTTCATATCCCAGTAGGAGTAGGCCTCTTTGGTGTGGGGGTGCTCATGACGGAAGGAGTCCACGTAGCCAGCGTTTATGACCTCATCTATCCACGCACGCTCCTCTGGCAAAAAGCCTGTTCGTTCCTCGTTTTCTTTTGGTCGGGCGAGGTCTATCGCTTCATGGGCGGTGTTCACGTCGCCACAGAATATGACCAGCTTCTGCTTGCGCAGTTTCTCTACGAAAGCGAGAAAGGCGTCGTAAAAGCGAAGCTTATAATCAAGCCGGTGCGGCCCTTGGCCGCCGTTGGGGAAGTAGGCGTTTACCAGCCAGAAATCCTCAAACTCTGCGCCGATAAAGCGTCCTTCTTGGTCAAATTCCTTGATGCCCATTCCGTATATCACTTTGAGAGGCTCAACTTTGGAATAGATGGCTACGCCGCTGTAGCCCTTGCGTACTTCGCAGGAAGAGAAGAAAGCCGAGTAGCCGGCAGGGGAGAGGAATTGCTCAGAGAGCTGCTCTGGCGAGGCCTTGGTCTCTTGGAGGCAGAAGATATCGGGCTTCACTCCCTTCAGGAACGACTCCCAATAACCATCTTTCGCGAGCGAGCGCAGGCCATTCACATTCCACGAGACGATTCTCATGCGCCTATTGTATACCACTAGCCGCGGTTCTTTCCGTGGAACTTTTTATGAATTTCTCGGAGGTGGGAGTCGGTGATGTGGGTGTAGATCTGGGTGGTGTTGATGGAAGCGTGGCCAAGGAGTTGTTGGACTGAGCGGATGTCCGCGCCGTTAGAGAGCAGGTCGGTCGCGAAGGCATGGCGGAGGGTGTGGGGCGTGACGACCGAGGTGATGCCTGCGCGTGATACATAGGCCTTCAAATGTCGCTGCACATCGCGGGGAGTGATGCGGTGCGGCTTGTCAGGCCGACCATCCACGAAGAGCGCTTCTTCCATATCTTTGCGCGCTTTCAGGTACTCGCGCACGGCAGACTTCGCGGCGTCTGAAAGGAAGACGACTCGCACCTTCTCGCCCTTGCCACGCACCGACATCTCGTCGCGAGAGAGATCTATGTCGCTGTTGAGTGCACAGAGCTCGGAAACGCGCAGTCCGGTGGAGAAAAGGAGTTCCAAAATCGCGGTATCGCGCAAGAAGGGGAGTGCTTTCTCAGGGTCTTTCTCCTTCTCATACGCCTCGCGCGGTGCGCGCATCAGGCGCTCAAGCTCGGTGGAGTTGATGAGGTCTATCTGGCGTTCAGGGAGCTTCGCGAGCTCTATTTTCTCTGGAGAAATGGCGGGAATATCGCGCTTGCGGAGGAACTTCAGGAAGGCGCGGAGCGCGATCATGTAGTAGTTCTGGGTGCGGCGCTTCATAGGGTCGTTCCCCGACCCTGGCTGGCGGTTGAGCCAGAGGCGGAACTCGCGGACAGTCTGCTCACTGATGTCACCGATGTTCTTCACCCGCATCTGTTCAAAGAAGCGAGAGAGGTAGTGGTCGTAATTCTCTACCGTCTTCACCGCGCGCCCGCGCTCAATCTCAATATATTCAAGGAATTGGCGTTTCGCGTCCTCAGCTTTCATGCCGAAAGTATACCAATAATGTGCGCACAATATTTTGCCCTACTTCGCCAAAGGCTACGAAGGGCGGAAATGTGCAAGTCTCGTGATTACACGAGACTTGCACATTTCCGCAAGGCGTGGTAAGGTAGCGGAACATGCTTACCACTAAGAAAAAGGCGGTTATTATAAAGAGCACCGCACGACACGACACTGACACCGGCTCGCCGGACGTGCAGGTCGCACTTCTTTCCAAACAGATTGACGAGCTTGCGAAGCACCTCAAGAAGAATCCTAAGGATTTCCACTCTCGCCGCGGCCTTCTCCAGATGGTTGCCGATCGCCGCGTACACTTGCGCTATCTTGAGACGAACAACAAGCGCCGTTACACTGCTCTCATAAAGAAATTGGGTCTCAAGAAGTAAGACTTTCTAAAATCTTCACCTGCGGCGTTGCGGGTCCCGAAGATTTTATCGCCGTACATCAGAGTACGTCTCCGAAAATCTTCCTCCCGCGCCTTGCATCTGAAGCTTTTCGAGAAGTCTTGAGAGAGTGGTATTATGTACATAGCGGTTTCACCGCAAGATTTTAATAGCATTTTTGGGAGTTGATTTCTTACTACAACCTGCTCCCTACAACCTACTAACTATTTATTTATGGCAGTTATCAAACATCCAGCTCAGCGTGTGGGCGTATTCATAGACACGCAAAACCTCTATCACAGTGCGAAGCATCTCTATAAGGCGCGCGTCAACTTCGGAGCGATCCTTGACGAGGCGGTCGGCGGCCGCATTCTCGTGCGCGCTATCGCCTACGTGATCTCCACAGAAAGCGGCGAGGAGAAGAACTTCTTTGAGGCGCTTACCAAGATGGGCATAGAGACGAAGACCAAGGACCTCCAAATATTCGCCGATGGTGCGAAGAAGGCCGACTGGGACGTGGGGCTCGCGATAGACGCGGTCAAGCTCGCGCCGAAGCTCGACACCGTCATACTCGTGACCGGCGACGGAGACTTCATACCGCTCATTCAGTATCTTGATATGAACGAAGGCTGTCAGGTAGAGGTCATCTCTTTCGGCAAGTCATCTTCGGGCAAGCTTAAGGAAGCGGCGCACGCTTTCACCGACATGTGCGACGATCCGCACAAGTACATCATCTCCGCCACATCACGCAGCTAAAACATGCGTTACTATACGTAGTGCATGGACACACGGAATCCACTACCAGCATCTGAAGCAAGCGCCGACGCGCCGAAGAAGTACATTCGCACCTTCGCCGGTGACATGCAGACCCTAAGCAAGGGGGGTGTGCCTAATCTTGAGCCGCTCGCGACACCCGAAGCAACACCTGCGCCGCAAGCACCGACTACAGCTCCGAGTGCCGCGCCGGCACTCGCTGCACCCGCACCCGTGCTGGAACAGGTTTCAGTACATGAAGCAGCACCGGCGGGGACACCGCTCAAGACGTATTCCGGAGATTTCAGCGACCGCATCAAGACGATGGGGGCGACAACGGC
>Ga0172379_10004400_pt1 | contig 20875 bp, 22 predicted proteins | sample GrowelOW334metaG_FD_119756 | JGI IMG/M metagenome (GOLD analysis project Ga0172379, IMG submission 119756) | Groundwater microbial communities from an aquifer near a municipal landfill in Southern Ontario, Canada - Groundwater well OW334 metaG | ecosystem: Environmental > Aquatic > Deep...
CACAATCACTTAGGAGGACACATCATGGACGGACAATCACGGATAAAATTCAATCCCGTAACAAAAGAAATTGAAATTGAAGGATCGGAGAAGTTTGTAAAGACCTACTTCGACAAGATCCAGGCAATGCTGTCAGGCACACAAGAAGCAGTTGCAGCGGCGCCTATTAAAGAAAAGCCAATCAGGAAGGCACGTCAATCAAAGAAAACTCCTGAAGTGGCAGAACCGGTTATAGAGCAGCTGGCAAAGAAGATCCGTCAATCGAAAAAGGCTCAAAAAGTGGCCAAGGAAGAGGTTCTCGCAGGAAAAAGCAAGAGAGGTGACATGTCAAAGGCTGTCCTGGCGCTTATCCTGGATAGTCCCGAAGGCATCTCCACGACTGAATTGGAGGAGAAGACAGGTTTAAAAGACAGACAGATCTGGGCAGTCGTTGCCAATGCCAAGAAAGCGGGAAAGATCAAGCAGGCGAAACATGGGGTGTATGTAGGGGCATAGATTTTATTGTAGCATTGAAACAAGCGCAGGAAGCTGCGTTTTTACTTCGATACCAGAATTAATAATGCAGTATGAATTCTGAGGAATGATAGTAAACATGCGAAGTCTAAAGTTTACCGTGTTCTTCCTGAAAGCGATAGGACGAGAGATTTTTATAATGTAATAGATTTTAAATGATAATCGTGATAGCAAGCTGACTATATAAAAAGCAGTTGAATAAGTTCTATCCTATTAACCGTGTTGGAGGGAAATATGAACTGGCTAATAAACCCCCGTTTCTTTTGAACAAAGTGCGGGGTTTTTTTATTGTAGATCAGTAGGATCCGAGGGGCTTTATACGGACTCACATAAATATTGTCCAACTTCAAAGGGATTATAGATATGTCAAGCGACGAGATGACGTTTCTCAATCAACAGCCCGAACCAAAATGAGTCGTTGCACAAATGTCTACAACGATAGCGTCCTTGAGATTATGAGAGGGAGGAGATCACATGTCCGATTATACAGGGAAAAACATTTTTGAAAAAATTGGATCTTTTATACCGGGCTATAATGGTTATTCTGAGAAGGAAGGACGCAGAGATAACGATAAATCGTTACGCCTCGAAATCGCAAGGCATCTGGACCGTCTAAAAGAAGACATCAATAACATTATTCGCCAGCAAATGGACGAGAAGAAAATGGATCTGATCAATGATCTCGACAAAATGAAGAGAAACTTAGACATTGCAGCCAATCAAGTTCGCTATGCAACTTATGGAGAATCAGGCTTCTTTGATATTATTCAAGTTGATACCTCAGATCTCGACAGGCTTTATCAGTACGATCTTGAAATAAAAGAAGCTATTGAGAAAATAGCGCTAAAGATCGCCTCATTGCAGAGCTCCGACAATCTCAAGAAGGATTCATCATCCATTATCGGTCTACTTTCCGATGTGGGTCAGAAAATGGCAAACAGAAACGAAGTGATCATGGAGGTAAAATAATGCCAAAGCTCATGGAGGTTATTGAATATTTTGATAATAGAGGAAATACAATGGTTATCAGGATGCCTACCGATGGCCATGCAGAAATTAAATGGGGAGCTCAATTAACCGTAAGAGAAAGTCAGTCTGTCGTTTTTTTTCGGGATGGCAAGTCACAAATGGTATTCGAACCCGGCAGACATGTGCTGAAAACGCAAAATATACCCGGCATAACGAAATTTGTGACCTCGTTCGGTTATGGTCCTGACAGTCCATTCCGGGCTGAAGTATATTTCTTAAATATGAAGCTCTTTAGAAATCTTAAATGGGGAACAAAAGAACCCATTCTATTTCGTGATAACGAATTTGATATTATCAGGCTCCGCGCTCATGGGATGTATTCCATCCAAATCAAAGACCCAACTCTTTTTCTCAACAGGATGGTTGGCACTCAGAATGTTTTCAGGGATGAAGATATCCACGACTATTTGAAAAGCATTGTAACTTCAAGACTGGTAAATGTCCTTGGTGAACAGTTCAAAAGCATATTAGATCTACCAAATCACTATGATGTACTTGGCAGCATTATGAAGGCAGTCGTTGCCGATGACTTCAAAGTCTGTGGCCTGGAACTAATAGATTGTTTCGTAAATTCCATATCGTTGCCTGATGACGTTCAGAAGTACGTGGATGAAAAGACTTCAATGAAGGCAATAGGGGATATGGGGACATACATGCAGTTCAAGACTGCAAAATCTATTGAGGAAGCAGCAAAACAACCAAACGGCGCTGCGGGCACGGGTGTTGGCTTAGGTGCTGGTGTGGGAATGGGAGTAATGCTTCCGGGGATGATAAAAGAAGCCTTTCAGTCTGCACAGCCTAATTCATCACGAGTCAATAACGGAGAAGACGCTTTTGTAAAGATTAAGAAACTCAAAGAACTACTAGATATGGGAGCAATAAACCAGGAAGAGTTCGACAGGAAAAAAGCCGAATGGCTCGGCAAGCTATAAAAAGGAGGGATCATGAACCGTAAAATATTATTTGGTATTATCATGGGTGTGTTGCTTGCAGGTTTGATAATATTGCGGATTGAAACAGAAGTTTCTCTTTGGCAAACAGCTTTGGGATTCATTATTTTTTTGTCTTTAGCCCTCGGCTTCACCAATTTTCGAAATGCTTTTCTTTTGCTTATAATGACATTGGTACTTTTATTATCCATCTATTTATCATTTAAGTATAGTTTGCTTGGGGTAGTACCAGGAGCGGTCACAGGGATTGTTATCGGTCTTTTGATGCACTTCGGTTGGATTGTGCCCCATAAGCCGTTTTCACGTTCTGAATACATTAAATCTCAAAATACTCAAAAACAATAGACAGATTATATCATGCCCCTCAAAACATTCAAATGTCCACAATGCGGAGATACACTCCAAGTAAATGGTTATTCTAATACGGCTAAGTGCGAAAGTTGTGGCTCTGAGATATCTATAGAGACTAAGACAGGTGAAGATCGAGCAAAGGCAAATAAATATCTACAACTTGCTGAGACAGCTGAAAATGCAGAACAATATGGGGAAGCCGAAAATTATTATAAACTTGCCATTGAACATGACATAAATAATGTACGGGCTTGGATTGGTAGAGGCTTCCTAAATTACAGTAAAGGAGCTAACCACAAGGAATCTGAAATATACCTAAAAACTGCCCTGGATCATTCGACAAATAAGCAAGAAATTTCGAAATTAATAGCAGATAAGCTTGTCCACGAATACGAAGACTACTCAAAGGCATTGGAATACGATCCGCATAATATCACGGCTATTGTTTGTTATGGAATGGATTATATTATTTCGAGAGGTGAAGAATGGAATGGATTCATATCGTTGCTAAAGAAAGAAATAAGCAGTACCGAAGAAAATGATGAAGATTTAAAAAAGAAGATCTATGAATTAGTTAAGGTGCGAATTACCATTAAACATGTAAACATATTAATTAAAAATAGTGATCATAACAACATTATTTTTTATTTGCTCTCCCTCAACCCCGAGGACAAATCCCTGCTTTATAAGATATATGATATATTAGATAAATATTTGATAGACTTACTCGATAAAGATATTATTGAAACAAATGTTATATTAGAATATCTGAATGAAATAGCAATAATATCACCAGGCGAGATTTATTTTGCGGAGAAGACGAATATATTAAAAAGAATTGACGATATATCTAATGAATTAATATTGGCTTACAAAGATGGTCAGTATTCGTATGAGGCTAAGACTATACTTGAGGACTTTCTCGAATTCCGCGAAAAGGTTATTCGCGCCTTACAGCATATCAAAACGGATATTACGTATCAGGTAATCAAGATACCGAAGAGACTGAGTCCGAGTGCTTTCCTTCTGTATTCTATAATTGGATTGGCATCCATATCGTTTATAGCTGTAAATTTTAATAATTTTTACTATTCTCTAAAAACAGCACGACAACAAGTTTCGGATAAGGAAATATCTCAGAAAGTTGAAAACAGCATAGCTGTTAATAATCAACAAATTACAGTGAAGCCCATAGATAGCAACAATAATGGCTGCGGCAATCGTATGGGAGGGTTTGATGCCCTGTATCGCGGTAAAATAATTGGAATAACCTTTACACATGGCGAAATAGAGTCTGATATAGAAATCTGCTCGAAACCTGGTGAAAAGCTAAGTATCTTAAATAAACAAGTGGATGTCATCGGGAATTGGAATGGCAAAGACGGTGTGGGTGTGGGTCAGTTCAATGCGAAGAAAATATTCATTTCTGAGAAAAAAGGTTATCAGGCTATTGTGGATGAGAAGGAAGCTGTATTCACCTTTCCTATAAATCCACAAAGACAATATGAATGGTGTCCTGGCGGTCTTCAGTATGCTTGGAACGTAGAAGTAAGAAATAATAGCAATAATTATGAGATGGGATTTTCATTATTTACCTCTATGGGTGCCTCACTATGCGGAAAAGGAGATTTGAGAGCCTTATTAAATGCAGGACAATTTGATGTTTGGAAGATAACGGAAGACCGTGGCACTATTGTTCCAGACTTAAAAATAGAATATAAATTAAGCACTAATGAGAAAGCTCTTACAATCAAACTTACAGACAAAGAAGCCATTAAATTAATATTCTCGAACCAACCAAAGGATGTAGTATTTAAGTCACAAATTCTTGAGAAGAAGTCCTCGGTAAAGGTGCCTGTGGAGTATACATCAGCATCGACCCCAAAGCAGATGTCGACTATTTCTCCCAGTTTCGTTTGTGGCAAAGCATCAACAGAATCAGAACGACTTATTTGCTCAAATAATGAACTTGCTCAAGCAGATATCCAATTAGCGCAGGCATATAAGGTCGCTATCGGCAAAGCGATAGATAGGTCTGCCTTGAAACGCGAACAAGCTCGGTGGTTAAAAAACCAACGTGATATATGCCCTGATGTAAATAGCATGTTGCAAGTATATCAAGTTCGCATTGCCCAACTTAGTAAATGATAACGATTTGATGTTCCATTACGTAGATGATTTTACGCGGATTCGGTTGCAAATTCCAAAGATTTTGTTCTGCAAGAGTGATTTGGTATACAATCTCTCTCGTAATAGTTATGCTATTGATAGCTGGTACTATGAAAGCCAACGGGCCTAACTCTGGCGGTGTGCTTATAGATCCAGGACATTCGTCACGCTTCTCTGGAGCCATGAGTTGCAGCGGCAAGCCGGAGTATCTCTATAATACAGCTCTGGCAAACTCAGTTGTTGCCTTCCTGAACAGCAAACACATTCTTGTTGCACTGTCACATCAGGCAGAAGAAGAGCTATCGCTTCTCGACCGGGCAAGGACTGCCGCTGGTAGAGATCTTCTTCTTTCTCTCCACCACGATTCAGTCCAGCCCCAGTTTTTATCACGTCACTCCAAGAAACGTGGCACTTGCTCGGAAAAGGCAAAAGGATTTTCCATATTTGTCTCTCGCAAAAATCCATTCTATAAAAAATCACTTCAGTATGCCAATTCACTTGGGTCCGCATTAGTGAAAAGAGGCCTAACTCCAACTCTGCATCACGCGGAACCAATTGCCGGAGAAAATCGTCCGTTATTAGTTCCCGACAGGGGCATATATGCGTTTGATGATTTAGTGATTCTTAAGAATGCCAATTCACCTGCGGTTTTGTTAGAGGCGGGAGTCATTGTTAATCCCTATGACGAGGATCTTGCTGCAACTGAGTCGTACCGTAATATCATAGCAGAAAGCATCTATGTAATGTTAAATATGCCGTAATTAGGAGGAGTGACAGGTGGTCAGGTTTATTTAGACAGAAAGCAGTGTTGAAATAGGCAGGAAACTTCTTCTTTATTGGTGTGGTGATATTTTAAGTTGTTTCAGGATGTTCAATTGTTCAGGACTCAGTTCGGTGGCCTGTAAAACCCGTCCTTCTTTTGAAAAAAATTCTCCAAGATGAAGACTGGAAAAAGTTGACTAATTTTAAGCGTTGTGCATTATGTCAATCAATACGACGCCAAAAAATAAAATAGGGGGTAAACCATGAAGAGACTAATCGGCTTAATGTTAGTTAGTTTTTTATCTGTTTCATGCGCAGCTACGAATGCAACTTCTCCCTGGAATGCAAATGATCTACCTGGAATAAAAGGACAATCTGTCGAAATGGTCATTCAGAAATTCGGACAACCCAACCGAAAATCAATTGACTCAAATGGACGTCATGTTTGGCAATATCAAAAATCAGCTGAAAGTCAAGGTGGCATGAACCGATTTGCAAAAATTACCTCTTTCGGAATGTCAGGAGATATGTACATTGACCTCTTGACACTATACATAAGCGATAATCGTGTCATCAATTTCACATACCAAGAAAACATAGTAAACGCAATACTTCCAACAAATACCGTTTTTAATTCAGGAAGCTCGGATGGCACCATAAGTGCTGCAACTGTAAACTCAATGAGACCATTTCAATCCGATAAAAGAAAGGGCGTTTCTTCGCCACAGAATATTTCAGCAGGAACATCTTCAGAATTAGTTTTTACATCCGCAGCCAACATTAGAGACATAGCGAGTAATAAAGGCAAAATACTCTTTAAAGCTATACGAGGAAAAAAGGCCATTAAAGTTGGTAGTTCAGGAAATTGGCGCAACATTAAATTAGCATCAGGATTGACCGGTTGGGTTTCCAAAAGTGTCGTGTTAGAGGTTTTCCCGTAGGGTAATAGTAGAAATTTTCAAAAGTTATCCATACCCTCAACAATATCAGGCAGTTGACAAGATTTTTCTATCTGCTACAATGTAAGTGTTGAAAATAAAATATAAAAACCGGGATATAAAAACTATTTGTAAATAGTGTGTGGAGGTTTTACGACTTCCCGGTTGTACTCCACACATTGTCTATAAGTAGTTTTATTATTTTAAAGAACCGATAAAGGGATTGATAACTGGTTTTTATTTCGTAGTTTACTTGCATAGAAAATACTTCTTGTTTTGCCTAGGTCCATATGTCCTCAGGCGTATTCAGCTCCAATAAGGTATCAGACAGCGGCTGACCGCCATTCCAGAAATGATATTTCTGATCAGTACTAAAGGGAATAATCATGGTTCCAGTATGGTCGATATAGGGGATGCCTTTGTTGGTCATGTTATTGTTGGTCCTTTTTGTTGATTATTTTGGATAACGGCAAAATCTGGATGTGAGTATATTGGAAATATCGGCTGAGGTCAAAAGAAAAAGCCCCTGCGTCAGATGACAACAGGAGCTATAATCTGTTTCTAAAAAAATTAAAGGCGGAGTCTGTTAAAACCCCGCCTTTAATTCTGAGAGAGGCAGGTATTCATATCGTCCGGTATTACCTCTCTCACCTACTTCTGCCGCTATGGCAGGCTATATGTTTTTACTGTGCCGTCAGCCTCTCTTGTATTGATAAGGCGTGCACATGGGGTCAATCCAACCCTTGTATGCTTTCTTTTCCTTTTTCATGATCCTTGCTCCTCTCTCAAAATAAGAATCGTTATCGTGGCAGCTTAACAAATGACATTGTCAATGAGGGTGGATTCGTAGCACTCGGTTTCAACTTTTACGCCCTTGAATGCTTTCTTCTCCTCTGGTTTTGCAATTTTCTTCATGACCCTTGTCTCCTCTCTCTTAAGTTAAGAATCGTTTTCTTTGTTTCCTGTCCTGATCTACTTGGTCCCAAACGGGGTACTCATGGGGTCCAACCAGGTCTTGCCAGCCTTCTTAGCGAATTTCTCTTTGTCTTTGGCTCCTGTCGTCTTCATGGTCGTTTCTCCTCTCTCTTTTTGATACGGTTTATAATCCTTTGAGGCCTGCCATATGAAACCGGCTGGTCCTGTTTCTCTCTATCGTTTTCCCCAGGATGTCTCTCTGAGGGTTGAACTCGATTTTTTCGTTTATGGTTGTCATGGCCTTTATGTCTCCTTTCTCTTTCTTTCGGCCTTAAGATAATCCCGGAAGCTTTTTTTAACAATCAGGGGAATGATGAATATGGGATGAGAAATGGGCGTTTATATGGGTCAGGATATTTGATGTTGGAGATCAGGCTTTGTCCTATGGGATGAGGACATGAAGGCAGATATTTGGTTACCTATAGGAATGCCGGCGCGAGCTGCAACCGGGATCATAGAAATAAGCGCTGAAAGAATTCATAAGCCCTTATGAATTTCATTTCCCATCGTTTCGTTCAAGCAATTTTAAAGCTTCATTACAAAAGTAGCCATTATCCGGCCTGAAAATCATTGACCTACTTCATCCTGATTTCACTTATATCTTTTCCAAACAAGCACTTACGCTAACCACAAAAAGATCATCAAAACTTGGCACGCTTTACGCAACATATGAAGTCAAACGAAAACAAATAAAAAAAATAGACATAGGAGGACACAGATCATGAAAAAGACATTAGGAACGATGGTAGCGGCAATGTTGGTTGTTCTTTTAACCGGGACTTTCGCAATGGCAGAATACGCGGCAGCCGGTGTGGCTAACTTCCCCTACTTCCAGCTTGGATGCCTCATTATCGGTGGGATGACCGTGATCAGCCTGAAGCACAAGTATGAGAAGATGTACACGGGAGAAGTTGCAGGAGTTTTCGCTCTCTACACAGTGCTGATTGCTCTTTTCACCAATCCGGTTATCGACACCATTAAGAATCTGGTTGGCTAAAAGATCAGATCAATAAACTGAGGAAAGGAGGAACAGACCATGGCAACACTACAAGAGACAAAGAGGCCCCCGTTAAGCAAGTTTAACCCCGTGATGATCGTCAGCGCCTACGGCTTCGTGATTGCCATCGCCTCCTTAATGTTCTTCTACATAGGTTTCAGGATCGACCAGTATTTCGGGACGGCCCCCAACTTCATGTTCGGGATGTTCTTCCTGGCCCTCTTCCTGACGATCGGCAGGCTCTATCAGGAGGCCTGGCTGAGACGAAACGAGGTTTGATAATTCTACTGGATAAATAAAGGCACGTCTTTTGAAAGTCTGTGTCCATCAAAAAAGCCCTCTAATGAAACCGGTTCGTCAGGGGGTTGTTTAGGTGGATAGTTAATGGCTGGACAATGCGTTTATGCTTTATGAATCTGATCGCGTGTGGAAAAGAACAAAAAAATACCGAATCTCACATGCTCTAACAAACTTACACGGAAAATCGGAATTACGTGAGGAAGATAATATTAAAAGTCACTAATAGCGCTAAATTTATGAAGTCTTTAATGTTGTTGCCCTTTTTTTGGATACCTTTCGCACGTATTTATTGAAGTCGAAACTAAACGTTGTAGGAGGTATGCCCGCTAATTCTGCGGCTCTTGACTTATTCCCAGCTGCTCGATCCAGTATTTTTTGATAATATAATTCCAGTAAATCATTGACTCTGAAAGAGCATATATCAAAACCTTCTATTTCCTCTTTTTTCGCTAACTCAATGAAACCTATAGATGTCAAGAAATGATTTTCTGGGTGTAATTTCCCAAGTACCGTGAAACAATCTTTTCTTGCAGTTGGATCATAAACGACAGTACGCAATCTTTGTTCATCAACTGGATCTATTAGATAGATATTAATAATGCCGTTTAATTTTATACCACTTAAATATTCGAATATTGAATTTGTCAATTTTTGGAATTTATCTTCATCTTTAGGATGTTCAAGAATTTCATCAAGATAATTAAAAACGAAATGCTTCTTTAAATCGAGTAGATTAAAATTACCCGTTACGTCTTGATAAAAGAGTTCACAAAAAACTTTAAGACCTACAAGGGCATCAAAAAAGTGGTTATCGAGGAGTGTATTTCTTAGACCGTAGCGTATACTTATATCTTCATTATATATACAATTAAAGCGGTCAGAAGGTTGTTCAAGAAAAGGAACTCCTTTGAGACCTTTATTTTGTAATTTTTTACGGTTTTCCATTAACCCTATAGGGTAAGGGTCAAAAAGAGATTCAAGAAATTTAACATCAACATTATTTTTTATTAAATCATTAAGTAAATTCTGTACTTGGCGCGCATCTACTGATGTATCAGTACTATTCGGATCTAGATTGTAAAGTCTATATGACTCACGACGATCTCGTTCGGAAGCAGAGATTTGATCCAGTTTTTTGATGCTTTCATTCTTTCGGCATAATAATCGACCAACTTTTTCAATCTCTCTAACATTGCCTGGCCAATTATAAGTCAGCAGGGTTAGAATTTCGTATGGCTTCAGTGAATAAAATAAATCTGGAAACATTGCACAAAGATAATAAAGAATATCCTCTCGTCTTTTATGTATAGGTGGCACATAAAATGGGAAAAACCGATATTTGAGATCCTTTCGCATTTTTTTATCTCTATTTGTTAGTCCAACTACTCGGACATTTGCACTTTTGGGTTCAAGGGTTTTTTGCTTATTATCATATTCAAGAGGATATTCTGCGGAAAACATTACAGATTCCGTACTAGGGAGGGGGTTTTCTCTCTCTTTTTTATCTTTTGGTTTGTTGTTTTGTTCAATATCAAATCCAACAGGATAATATTCTCCGGTCTCGATGAAGGTAAGCAGTGCGGCTTGAGTGTCAGGAGGTAAATCTCCTATCTCTTCAAGTATTAAAACTCCACCATTGGCAATTTCAACAAATCCTTTTTTATTGTTGAGGGCACCTGTAAATGCTCCCTTCCTATGGCCAAACAATTCAGAACGAACCAAGTTGGGATCTCCACCAAAGTGAGCGCAGTTTACTTTAATAATTGGATGTCTTTTTTTGTCTTTATGCTCTTCTCTATATAGCCTTTCAAAAATATGAAGGAACAGAGATTTTCCAACTCCTGTCTGGCCAATTATCAGTATGGGCTCTCCGTTTGCTACTTTGTAATGATCTTCAAATGTATCAACAGCCCCCATTAATCCGGGTGGAATGAAAAATTTCGAACTTTTCGGTGTTTCTCTCGGATAAGCCTCTTCCAAAAGAAGTCTGTTGAGCCTCTTGCTATATAGCGGTTTATTATTGCTTTTTCCCGAAGGATATGTGTTATATTCACCGTCTGGAGAAAGTTTATAAAGAAAACTCCTCACATCCAAAGACCAATTAAGGTTTCCCTTCTTTTGAACTAATTTATGATAAAACTCCGGATGTTCAAGAAGTTCATTTAATCTGTTGATGGAGTTGTCTGAAGAATTGAACTTGATCCCATAATCATCAGCTTTAATTACTTCACAAAGTCTTCCAATGGTCAACGGTGGTTTAAATTCATCTTTGGAAAATTCGGAATAATGATTTCCACTCTCGTTATCGTCTTTTTGTTCTTCCGTCATTTAATCGTTCTCCTCGAGTGTTAACTGATCAGTCATAATGGCGGATTTATTTTCATCAATAGATTCTTGAATAATGGCTCCCGCAATATTGGAACCTCGTTTTAGAGTCTCATCCCTCAAATGTGCATACCTTTGAGTCATAAGAGGTGATTTATGGGTCATCAGCTTTTGCAGGGTATACATGTCCACTTGACCTGATGAGGCAATCATAGAAGCGTAAACGTGGCGCAGACCGTGAAGTGCTCTGAAGTCCTTTGGTATTCCCGCAGCATCTCTGATACGATTTAAGCGGCGCCGCAGATCTGTTTTAAATGGATCTCCGCTATTCATCAAAAAAACAAATTCTGATTCTCCATGCGGGTGATTTTCAAGAACGTTTTTCGCAGCTTCATTCATTGGAATTTTCTGATCCTCTACACCCTTAGGATCTCGAAGATAAATAAATCTATGTTCATAATCAACATCACTCCATTTCAGATTAAACATTTCACCTCGCCTCATACCTGTAAACAGGACCAATCTTAGCATATTGGCCGCCTGAATGTCATTGCTATTATCAATGGCTTTTAAGAGATTCTTTAATTGTTCTTTGTTCAAATCTTCTGTTTTGTTGTTATTGACCTTTGGAAGTTCAATTTTAAAATCGATGTTTGAACAGAGTTGTTTCTGAACCCCAAAATTGATGATGCGCCGTAAGAGCGCCAGGATGTGCTTAACACTTTGAGGTGACATCTTCTTAAGTAACCTGATACGAATGCGGTCAACTTCAAGTTGAATTATCTCTTGAGGCTCCTTAGAACCGAAATCATCCTTCAGATATTTATTAAATCGGATTTTATCGATGCGCAGGGATTTTGAATCAAATTTCTGTGATTCGTATTCTTCCCATAAGCGGGTAACAGTCCATCGATCCTTTGCCGCATTCAATGCTGCTCGTTCAACCTCTCGTCTCTCGGTATTTGGAAGTTCTTCACCTTCGATACGACTTGTTCTGATTCCTGCAGCTCTGGCAGGGGTCATGTCATCTTGATATTGACGTCCCGCTTTTTCCTCAATGAGTTTTCCGTTTCGGCGATACATGATGTAATATATTTTTTCCGGTCCGCTTGCGCCTGTTCCTTCAATATAATATACGCCGGCATATTTTGTTTTATATCTTCCTTTTGTAGGCATAGTTTTTCCTTACATTCATTCCCAACAGTATTCCCAACACATTGATTGTATATACAGGTAAAAAGAGGTAAGTCAAGAAAAATGTAACATGCAGATATCGTTAATGTATAGGTAGAAGAAGTAACTTAAAGTAAGGCAAGGTAAATGAAAATTGTGGCCTCTCACGCCGGAAGCCGGGGTTCAACTCCCCGTGGGACTACCAAATAAAATCAATTGGTTAGCTGTTCACGGCTAACCAATTTTTTGTTAGGGTGTCCCTTAGGGTGTCCCTTTTTTCCAGAAGTCTCATTCCCTCTGCTAAATCGTCATCAATCTTTTTCAGGTAAATCTCGGTTGTTGTCTGTGTCTGATGACGTAGCAATCTTTGCAGCTTCTTGATGCTTACCCGGTGAATATCGTTCAAAACCGAAGGACCGTATTTTCTAAACGCCTTGATCCCGAACCACTTAACACCCGCTCTCTTACAGAGGCCTTTCATAAACCTGTTTCGCTGTGTATATTTCTCGCCGGTTTCAGGGTCCGTAAAAACAAAAGATGAATTCTTGTTGCGATTCTCCCATTGCCACTTGAGCGCCCCGTAGAGTTCTGAATTTTCTGGAAGGGGAAAGTAGTCAGCCTGTTTATCGCTGTGCAATCTCTTCCTTGTCCATAAGCGATACCACTGTTTTTCAAAGTTGATATCTTCCCACGTCCAGTTAAAAATCTCTCCTCTACGGGCAAAGGTGAAATAATAACATTGCAACATCACCCTGTCTTGGCCTTCACAAGCCATCATCACCCGGTCAATATCTTCCGCTGATGGGATATAGTCAGCTTTCCGCTCTTCCGGCAGCCGGTCAATATTTACAACCGGGTTATGTGTGACTCCGTGAATCTTCCGAAACCAGTTGAACATAGCGAGCAAGTTTTTCCGATCTCTGTTCCAGCTATTGTCGGATACCTTGCGTGCTCTTGTTTCCAAGTGCTTCATCACCATGGCGGGCGTAATCTCATTGATATCGACATTTCCCCATTTCGAGAGAATATCTTTGCAGAGCTTTTTCTTTTCGCCATAGGTTGTTGATGAAAACCTGAGCTTACAAAAATCAAGATATCCGTTGGAGAGGGTCAATAAGTCCATGCCGGTTTCTTTCTTCTCCGGTTCGATCTCCACTGGATTCGGACTTTCCAACTCTTTCCATTTTTCCACTTCCCATATTTTCGCTTCCGTCTTTGTCTGAAACTCGCGTGTAAACCTTTGGGACTCTCTTTTCACTACCCCCTTCCACTTTTTTTTCTTCCTGTCGAAATAAGGCATCGATAATCTCCTTTCTGAACCGCAGGGTTCTGCCAATTTTCAGTCCCCCCAGCTTTACCCATCGTGAGTAAACTGTGTGCAGCGAAATCTTGAGATATCTAGCCACCTGTTTGGGGGTCATTATGGCATCATTGAATTCTGCGTCAATAGTAAAATCCATCATAATGGCAATCCGGGTAAAAATTATTCCTCCGTGAGTTCATTTTCAGAACGGGATTTCATCCTGTATCCTGCCTTCCTCCAGCTCTTCAAGCGCCATGCGTTCTATCTCTTCCTGTGACAGTCCACCTTTTTCCTTCAATTCTTGTATCCGTTCCTCATAGAATTCCCGCTCTCCGGGATTGTTGAAGTTAGGCTGCTCCTGTTCCCGAGCAGACTCTCTACCACTCTCTGCCTCTTTTAAATAAGCCCGATCTTGTTCAGCTTTTTCATTTAGAGAGTTGGTAGTCTTTGAGGATTCTCCTGCCGGATATCCGTATTGCCTGAGGATCATGGCATATTCGCCAGATCTGATCTTTATCTCTGAGTAACCATGAATAATCCGGTTTTGGAAGCTCATGCTCTTCAGTCGCTTGCCGATCCATTGCGGTGAAACATGCCGGTCTTCAGGTCTGCCCTGGTTGAACCTGGTTCGTATTTCATTGGTCTTGATGCTCCATTCCACGCAGCGTTCAAGCCCGTTCTCATCGGTAATTTCCTTGATAATGGCAACCAAGCGACCTTCCAGGGTATCTTTTCTTGATTCATCTTTTTCACCGGCAATGGCCATGATCGAATCTTCCAGGATCTGATGATCGACGGTAAGAAGGCTGTTCACAAAGAACATCGGCTTTGTTATGTCCCACAGTCTGCCGGATATGCCGTCGATTGGCTCTTGATCGGCAAATGGGGTTAAAAGGTGTTTTGCCCTCCAGGCGGTCAGCCTTTCTTTCAGCTCCAAGGCCAATTCAGGACGCGGGTTCTCATAGTTGCCGGGACGGTTCGGCATGATGATCGGCAGACAACGTGTTTCAAGTATCTTTTGCAATTGTTCGTTGCTGGCGATGATTGTAGGTCCGTAGATCTCGTAATACGCCGTATCATTGAAGGGGCCTTGATCCGGGAATAGAACGCGGCAGCACTTGGCGCCTTTTTCGGCTCTCAAGAGAAGGATGTCTTCACAGCCGCCACGGTCCGCTTTCTTGGATATATCCATCAGATCAAGGAACAACGTTCCGTGGAGGTTTTGACTATAGCGGAATATTGTTGCTTCCCGAAGTTCAATGAGATGGATACCACGAAAAGCTACATAGGCTACTGACTTGCCGGTCCTGCTTTTCCCCCGTTCCGGAACGGCATGGAAAAGGAGATAGCCGCAGTAGTCAATGCCGGGATGATCGTGCAGATAGGTGAGAAACACATAATGGGCAACAATTGTCCACTGTTCGTCGTCTAGGGCGGAGAAGCGTTTCAGGTAGGTGAGTAGATCGTTATAAAGTGCCTTGTCTTCCTGGACGAAGTAGCGCAAGACCTCGGCAGCCCGGGGAATGGTGAACTGAAAGTGTTTCTTCTCCGGAATGGAGAAGATTTCTGTTTCTGTTATGTGCTCTGATTCAAGGACAAGTTTTCCATCCTTGATGATCGCATAGACCAATTGACCGTCATCATTGACGCAGATGTCCGCAAGTCCGGGGAAATAGGCTGAAAGTGTGGATTCGCTGAAGACGTCCATTAGTTAGCACCTCCATCCGACAGTGTTCCGCGCTGAATTGCTTTCTTGATGCAGGCATTTTCAAAGTCCGTGTTGTTGTTGCGTCTGTTTAACCGGTTTTGCAGTTCATGCAGTGCATCATCACGGTTTGTTATCCCCAGGCGTGCAGCAAAGGAGGAAAGACAACCATCTATATGGGAAAGGTGCCATTCCGGCGATGCGGTTCCCGCCGATCCACACACACGTTTTACCTCGTTGTCAGGCGCATTTTGTTTGAAACATCCCTGAACGGCACACCATAAAGGATGAATTGTTCTACGCTCGGCTTTTTCTTTGTCCGGGAGTCGGAGAGAGAACCATTTCGATGTGAGATAGTGCCATAATCCTGCTTGTTTCTCTTTCAGATCGTCAAGGGAGTTGATACCGAACTGTTTGAGGGCAGGGCGGCGAACTTGAAATTCTATCCGCCATATATCTTCTGTTGATTCACGCTTCCATAGTTCCAGGAACCAGAGCTTTGTTCCATCCTTTTCGGCTTTCAGACCCTTGTTGTAGATGCGCAGTCGTATAGGAGACTTGGTATCGCCAACATAATAGGTTTGCAGATCATCTTTATCCAAGTAGGGGTTAACTTTGTCATTGCGGGTGACCTTGTGGGAAAATAGGAATTCGTATGAAAGGCCACCAGGAATCCAGAAATCGGCGCAGAGATCGACACGGCTAACCTTGATATGCTGGACTGATCCGCCACCAATGGCCTTCAGGTCTTCGGCGATCCAGGATAACGCGATTTCTATGCTATTGATCCAAAGTGTCTTGGCACCGATGGATAGATAGACGTTTGGTGATAATCCAGGACGCGCAGCCTTGCCGATATAAAGGTTGTAGGCTTCAAATTGAAGATGGAATCGGTAGTTCTCACCCTTGCCGCCTGGTTTGAAGATACATTTTCTCCCCGAAGGTAGACCAATAAGCAGACCACCTTTTTTTCTGGCTTGTTGTTTCTTTTTATCCAGGATTTGTAGTCGTCTTTTCCAATCCGGTCCCCATATTACATATAAACCAAGATCAAGAGTATCAATCCCATATAATAATAACTTATACTCTTCTATATATGGGTTTAAAGCGTGGCGTGTTACAGATTCCGCCATGCTGCCGTCATCGTTTGAGCAGGACACCGCATTACATGACTGCGTGTATGCGCCCTGTTCGTCTTCCTCCTGGCGTCGGGTAGACGGACAGGGCTTTACCTCTTGTGCTGATGAGTACGCACCAGCTCCCTTGCTTTCATCCTGTTGTTTTTGATTATTCATTGTCAAACCTCCTTTTTTTGTAAGGAGATTTAACAAAGCGAAAAGAAGCTTACGCGGACAGAAAATGAATTATTTTTTGTCCGGTTGCGGAATTGTCTTCCATTTTGGTCGAGCCCTGTTAATGGCTTTTGTTAATGCTTCTGGTTCGTTTTGATCCTCGAAATCGGCATCGCCGCCTTTTCCGGCATCCTTAGAAATCGCGTCAAACAGCCCTTTAATATCCTGTGCGTTTATTCTTTCCCCCAGGCTGATTGATATTGCGGAGATTAAACCGGCAAATTCATATTTAATTTTACGGCGAGTTAGCTTTACTCTCGGTTTTTTGTTCAGGGACTTTGTGATGAGATTATGAGTTGCTTGTTTTTTGGCTACTTTCCCCTGATGGAACAGCTCTAATATTTTTTTGTCGGCAATAACAGTTTTGTCGAGTCGGAGAAGTTTTTCAAGGGCGTCATCGTCGCCCTGACGGGCTTTTCTGAGAAGGCGGCTTGGGTAATCACCGTAGAGAAATAAACAGGGTGCCCACACCTTTGCAAAATATATCACTTCCGGCTTTTGGAAGAGAGCTAACAGCCTTTCTTTCTCTTTTGCTTCGGCTTCTTCTTTCGTTTCAACATTGCCAATATTGAAATCATTCTCGATTAATTCCTGAATTTCTCGGAATTGACTCTCTGTTTTGTTTCTTTCTGTGGTTGTAAGTTCCTCCGCAATCTCTCGGTGTTCGTCTTTTGTAATATATCTTAAGTGACGAATGGCAGACATGAACTGTTCTGAAAAATCTATCTTTTTTGCTATATCTTCGTTAATTTGTCTAAAAGCATTCATCACGCCCGCATGTATTCGTCTATGGCTGCGATAGAACTTGAGCCATTCATCGACAGGAGGCAGGCTTACATCTCTTCCTATTTCCTTAACAAATTGTAAATCTTGGAAAAACCATTGAAATCCATCGGTTCCACTGGCAAAAACAAAAGATGCAAGTTTGAGCAGGGGGCTCTTGCCTTCTGACCATTCCTCAAAATGACTCATTTTGTTTTGGGTTGATTTTTTCTGCACAGATTCTCCCTTTGTCGCCAGGAGTATCTAGCACGAGCGCCATTTTTGTCAAGGTTTCCCTTCGGCTCGCTTCGCTAGACCTTGACAAAAATGTCTTTACTAGTGCTCCTGGAAAATCTAGCGACGGTGGGATGGTAGGCAATAGCACGGCTCCGATAAAAGGATATCAGTATATCTGAAAAGCCAAGCATCAGTACCGGTAAATATTAATTTTTTTATAAAAGTTAATATTGAAGGTTGAATGATGCAAATTGACGGATGTCTTTTGCAAAACCAGATATTTCTTCTTGCTAGAAATAGACCACCTTTTTTAAATTTATTGTAGATTTCAGAAGATAATAATGATATTGAACTCAAAATTTCAAAAGTAGCTTAATAGGTTCCATCCCGTATAATCATGCTGGAGGGAAACATGGACTCGCTATCAGAACCCCGTTCCTAATATAAAGAGCGGGGTTTTTTATTCTTTATTAGTGGGTTGCAGAGGATTTTATACCGATTTGGATAAACAGGGTTAGTGGGAAACAAATGATATGAAAGAAATTATTATAGCTCTCGGTTGGCCGCATATGACATTCTTATTTGCGGTGATTTTTATCATTCTCTTCAAGAAACCTCTGTTTGGGTTCCTCTCACGAATTACCTCAATTGACAAGACTGGAATTAAGGCGCTGCAAACACCAGAGGCACAGAGGGAAGAACAAAAAAAGGAGTCTGCTCAGCAGCTTTTGATCGAGATAGGAGAATCAATTGTACTCCGAGATATTCAAGGCTTTATAAAGACAGAATTGAGCGGGAAAGGTCTTGACACAGAAGGAGATACCATAAAGGTGTTAATTAAGTATTTGGCAGCGACAAGATTGCTTCTAGATTTTGAGCAGATTCATAATCTAATCTTTGGTAGTCAGATATTCCTACTGAAAAAACTCAACCAAGTGGCAGGACAAGGCGCACCGGCTGAGGTCATATCTGCCCACTTTCAGCACGTGCAGGGCCTTTTTCCGGAACAGCTTGGCAAATGGTCCATAGATCAATATCTTGGATTCCTCCTAAACCGCTTGCTCATCACCACTCAGGGGAATGTTTATCATATAACGAATTTAGGAGTAGAATATCTAACGTGGATGGCAAGAAATGGCAAGACAGAAAGCAACCCTTTATAGATTTCAAATCATGATAATAGACAATGTGAAAAGATGCTTAAATAACCATCCCGTCTAACCATGCAGGTTCTATAAAAGGAGTTGGGAATGAATCAGGGTTATGAATTGCCTCTAAATAGATGTCCCCATTGTAATATTGCTCAACCATTACTCAGCCGAAGTTGGGGACCAGTGGTGACAAGAGATTATGCTAGTTGTAATCAAAGAGGTTGGTCGACTTACCAATGTCAATCTTGTGGTGGAATAGTTTTAGCCTGTTCGCCCACAGATCATTCTTTTAATATTACAAATACGTGGCCATTATCAAAAAGTGTTGATGAAGTCGTGCCAGAGAGAGCAAGAGAATTTCTTGAACAAGCTATTGCAAGTTTACATGCGCCAGCTGGAGCCGTAATGCTTACAGCAAGCGCAGTGGATGCAATGCTTAAAGATAAGGGCTATAAAGATGGCAGCCTCTATACCCGCATTGATGCAGCTGCAAATGATAATCTTATTACGAAAGAAATGGCTTTATGGGCTCATGAAATTAGATTAGATGCAAATGATCAACGCCATGCTGATGAAAGCGCACCTTTGCCAAGTTCAGCAGATGCAGAAAAGGTAATCGAGTTTGCAAGTGCTCTTGCTCAGTTTCTTTTTGTTTTACCTGCAAGAGTAGAACGAGGACGCAAGCCGTAAGATCTCCAATCTTATTAAAATCGTAACTATGCATCACATTGGATGATCTAATATTAAATATTAAGTAAAAGTTAAGATAGGTTAACGACAAAAAGTATATGAGGGGCCATGGCCGGGAAAAATAGAGCGCTTCTAACCAGAGTAACTGCCACCCTTGACGAAGCTAAAGCTCGAAAAAGTCAGAGGCCGTGTATCTTTCTATCCCATATTTCGATAGACAAACAGACCGCTATATCCATTGGGGATTACATAATGGAAAAAGGGGACATAGACATTTACCTGGATGTCTACGACGAGAAATTGCAACAGGCTGTCAAGGCAGAAAATTCAATCATGATAACAGAATATATCGAGAAGGGACTTGAACAATCAACCCACATTATGTGTATAGTATCAAAATCAACTGCGCAATCATGGTGGGTACCCTATGAGCTTGGATTCGGTAAAAGGGCTTACAAGGAACTATCAGCTCTCGCATTAAAGGAGGCCGAATATTTACCCCAATACCTTTCAATAGGGGTCATAATTAGGGGAACAAAGAGCCTCAACGAATATTTAAAGAAAGTAGCGAACTCAAGCTCTTTAACAGGAAAATCCTTTCATTCCCTTTATGAAAATTTAATTCCGCATTATAAACAATACCACCCGTTGGACAGGTATCTTAACTGGGAAAAATAGCGGATCATAGAGGAGGAACTATGAATAGCTTCCCGCAAAGGCCTTCTGGATTAGGGTTGCTGGGATTACGGTCTCGACGTTCAATATTCATTAGCTATCATCACGATAATGACCAGGCCTATTACGATTCATTCTCCCGATTATTCTCGGTAACATATGGTATCGTCCGGGACAACTCCCTTGATAGGCTAATCGACAGTGACAACACTGATTACGTGATGCAACGGATAAGAGACAAATATATCACCGGAACAAGCTGCACAATCGTCCTTTGTGGACCGCAAGCACGATGGAGAAAATACATAGACTGGGAAATTAAGGCAGCTCTGGACAAGGAACATGGACTTATTGGCGTATGGCTAACGAATAATCCTTTAGCTGCTGGGGGAGGAATGACCTTCCCCCCGTAAACTGATCCATTTTCAAATTGAGTCCTTCCTGATAAAGGAAAACGACATAAGGAGGGAGGACAGCGTGATGAAAGGGAAGAGATTTTCACTGGAGCAGATCATCAG
>Ga0172379_10004401_pt1 | contig 20874 bp, 19 predicted proteins | sample GrowelOW334metaG_FD_119756 | JGI IMG/M metagenome (GOLD analysis project Ga0172379, IMG submission 119756) | Groundwater microbial communities from an aquifer near a municipal landfill in Southern Ontario, Canada - Groundwater well OW334 metaG | ecosystem: Environmental > Aquatic > Deep...
TATTCCTCCTCACCCTTCTCTCACTCACTCCCGTGCTCGCCGCCGCAGAGTCCACGCCGGTGCGTGGCATCGTGATCACCGTCCAAGGAGCCACCGTCGTCGTTGCGCCCGGCAAGTCCGAGATCGGCGGCCGATCCGTGACGGTGGCTCAAGCTGCCACGCTGCCGGTCACCGCCGCGCCCGTGCTGAGCGCGAGCAATGAGCCGCTCAAGCTCTCCGTGGACAAACCGGCCGGCTGGGCGACAGGCACGAAGCTGCTCGGCTGCAGGACGCGCGGCGTGAACGCCTACGGCTCGTTTGTCCCCGGCTCGCTCGAAATCCGCCGCACCCAGGACGGCGAACTGCTCAAGGAAGGTGAAGACTATCTCGTGGACTCCGGGTGGGGGCATGTCGGTCTCGGACCGAAGAGCCGCGTGACGGCTGCGGATACGGTGTTTGCAAGCTATCGCTATTCGCTGCTGCGGATGGATACCGTGCAGGTCTCGGCGGACGGCAGGGCTTCCTTGAAGCAGGGCAAGCCGCACATCAGCGCGCCGGTGCCGCCGGAAGCGGACGCGGGCAGTGCGGCAGTGGCGCATGTGTTTGTGAGCTACCGCGACACGGGAACGAAGCCCGAGCACATCTACCCGATCACCGAAACCGCCGCGCAAGCGGTTACCGCCAGCACCGCCGGTCGCATCCCGAAGACGCTGGCGAAGCTCCGGGCGGGTCAGCCGGTCACGATTGTCTGCTGGGGTGACTCGGTCACGGCGGGCGGCGATGCCTCCGGTCCGGAGCTGCGTTATGTCGATGTCTTCGCCGCCGGTCTGCGCACGCGCTTTCCGCAGGCGAAGATTGACGTGCGGAACATCAGCGCGGGCGGCTCCAACAGCCGGCAATGGCTTTCCCCGGAACAGTTCGCCTATCGTGGACTGAAGGGCGGCGAGAACCCGGCCCGCTTTGAGCATGTGCTCGCCGCGAAGCCCGATCTGGTGACGATTGAGTTCGTCAACGACGCCGGCCTCAGTCCCGCGCAGGTGGAGACGCAGTATGGCGAGATATTGAAACGCCTGGAGCCGTCAGGCGCCGAGGTGGTGCTGATCACCCCGCACTTCACCATGTGGAAAATGATGGGCTTCACGGGCATGCGTGAAGCCGAGAAGCGGCCCTATGTGCTGGGCCTCCGTGAGTTTGCCGGGAAACGCAACCTCGCCCTGGCCGATGCCTCGGCGCGCTGGGAACATCTCGCGAAGGAAGGCTTGCCTTACCTCACGCTCCTGCACAACACCATCAACCATCCCGATGACCGCGGACATCTGCTCTTCGCGGAAGAACTCTGGAAATGCTTTCGGTGAACGGATTCGCAAGAGCAAACCACCCGTCCCTTCGTCATCACACCAACGATTGAACCAAGCCTTCCCCATGCCCACCCCTCGCCTGCGATTCATAAACCAACAGCACCTCAGCGGGAACGAACTCAGGCGCTAATTCAACGAGGACCAAGCTTCGCTTCTTCAACGGCGGTTCACTCACGGCTAAACTGTTTCCCCGGGGAGGAACGTCGGCATCAGACGGATGGCCTGGACGGGAAGGATGCCGGTTTCAACGAGCTGCCTGGCTGCCATCGAGACGCGGCGCGTGAACTGGGCCGGGTTGTTCGAGTAGCGCGTGAGGGCGGGGCTCGTCGATTGCAGGAACGGGTCGTCGTCGCGTGAAATGACGGCCACGTCCTGCGGGATGCGATGGCCACGCCTCATCAGGTGCATCATCACCGTCAGCACAGTCCGGGCGCGCGCCACGAGAAAGGCGGTGGGCGGACTCGGTGAACCCATGGCCGCGTCCAGCAGCGTGCAAAGGTGCGTCGCGCTGCCGTCGTGCCTCAGGACGCGCAGGTTCGCCTCATGTGTGTTCTTCAGCGATTCCCGCAACCCCTGTTCGCTGTCCAGGTCGCCGCCCTGGGCGTTTTGCGGCAGGACGAGGGCGATGTGGCGATGCCCCTTCCGCAACAGCAAGCCGCCAGCATGGCGGCAGGCAGCGCGATAATCGGCATCGATGGACGGCAGGGCGATGTCGGGCGAGCACGACCCCACCACCAGGCATGGCACCTGGCTGCGGATAAACCATTGTTGCAGGGGCCGGCGTGATCCAAAAACAATCCACGCGCCCGCCGGATTGTGGCGCAGCAGTTTCTCGATGGCGCGCGCGGGCTTCTCGGAATAGCAGGCGCGGTTCACATGGAACTCGACGGAGCAGCCCGCCTTTGCAAGCCGCTCCCTCAGGGTGTCGATCATGAATGCCATTGGCGGAGGCAGCGACAGGAACGGATTGGCGCAAAGGACCGCCATCACCTTCTTTGGAGCGCCGGGACCGGCCCCGGCGCGCCCCGGCTGGATGCGGCGGCGCTGCCGGTGCGCGACGGCCAGCCAGCCCTCGCGTTCCAGCTCCCGCAGCGCGGCGCGCAGGGTGCGGCGGCTGATTTGCAGCCGCTCGCACAGGTCGCGTTCGCCGGGCAGGGACTTCTGCCAGTGACCGCTCTGTATGCCTTCGCGCAGGCTCTGCACCGTCTGGGCCACGAGGGAGAGCCGCCTGGGCAGCGCGGGGGATGCTGGAGCCGTGTTCTTCATCTGGTGCCGTGACGTGACCAGCAATTAACACTGGCAACGGGCGACATGGCAAAGAGAATATGACCGCGCATTTCACTTCTCATGACCGACCGTTACACCAACTCCCGCCGCCTTTACGAACGCGCCACCAAAAGCATCGCCGCCGGCGTGAACAGCGGCATCCGCAAGATGGAACAACCCGTGCCGCTGTATTTCCAGCATGGCAGCGGCCCGCGCGTGTGGGACGTGGACGGCAACGAATACATTGATTTCCAGATCGGCCAGGGCGCGCTGCTCTACGGTCATGCGCCTGCGGGCATGGCGGAGGCCATCGCAGCCCAGGCCAGGCTGGGAACGCACTGGGCGGCGCAGTCGGAGCTGGAAATCGAGGTGGCGGAACGGTTGCAGGCGATGATCCCCTCCGCGGAGCTCGTGCGTTTCAACAACTCCGCCACCGAGGTGGTGCTCTCGGCGCTGCGGCTCGCGCGCGGCCACACCGGACGTCCGCTCATCCTGAAGTTCGAGGGTCATTACCACGGCTGGGCCGATGAGGGGCTGGTGGGCTTTGCCCCGCCTCCGGACAAGTGGGGCGACGACGAGGCACCCACGCGCCTGCACCCGAGCCAGGGCGTCATTCCCGAGGTGCTGGAGAAATTCGTCGTCGCGCGATGGAACGATCCCGAACACCTGCGCCGCCGCGTCGCCGAGTTCAAAGGCCGGATCGCGGCGATCATTTTCGAACCGGTGCTCTGCAACACCTGCTGCATGGAACCGGTGCCCGGCATGATCGAGACGATCCGGGAACTCTGCGACCGCGAGGGCATGCTCATGATTGCGGACGAAACGATCACCGGTTTCCGCTTCGGCCCCGGAGGCGCGCAGAAGCATCTCGGGTTCGTGCCGGACCTGACGATTCTCGGCAAGGCGATCGGCGGCGGCGTGCCGTTCGCGGCGCTGGCCGGCAGGCAGGACGCGATGAAAAAGATCATCGACGGAACGGTCATCCATGCGGGCACGTTGAACGGCAACCCGCTCTGCCTCGCGGCCAGCAAGTGGTGCCTTGATCATGTGGCGTCCTTCGGTGACAGGCATCCGCGGGAAGCAACCGTGTTGGGGCGCACGCTGATGACGGGACTGCGCACGCTTGCGGACCGGCATGGCATCCCGCTCCGCCCTCAGGGACCGGGGCCCGTGTTTCATGCGGTGATGCTGAAGCCGGGTGCCGGAGAAGGGCCGGTGCGTGAATACCGGGATTACGTGAAGCGCCAGGATTCCCCGCGCTGGACGCATCTGCGCCGCTGTCTTCTCGACGACGGCGTCCGGGCCATCGAGCGCGGCCTGTGGTTCATCAGCCTGGCGCACCGCGAGGCGGATGTGAGCGAGGCCCTGGAGAGGGCCGCCCGCAGCTTTGAGCGGCACGCGCGCGAGTGGAAACCCGCCTGAACCGCCATGTCAAAGCGAGTCCTGTTCGCCGGCTTGTTCCACGAAACGCACACGTTTCTCGATGGCACGACCGGCCTGGGCGACTTCACCATCGCCCGCGATGACGCGATGCTGCGCTGTGCGGGTGACAGCTCGCCGATGGGCGGCGCGCTCGAATGCGCGCGGGCCCATGGCTGGGAGGTTGTGCCGGCGGTGGATTTCCGCGCCAGCCCGAGCGCGATGGTGGAGGATGAGGTCGTCGAGGTCTTCTGCCGCGAGATGCTTGCGCGGATCGTGCTGCCGTTGGACGCGGTGTATCTCGTGCTGCACGGTGCGATGGTTTCGCAGTCGTTCGATGACGTGGAAGGGGAAGTCCTCACGCGGCTGAGGAAGGTGATCGGCCCGGAGGTGCCGGTCTTCGGCGTCTTCGACCTGCACGCCAATTTCACCCGGGGCATGGCCGATCTCTCGAACTGCCTCGTCGCCTATCGCGAGAATCCGCACACCGATGCACGCCGGGCCGCGCAGACCGCCGCCGAACTTCTGCACCGCTGCCTGACGACGGGCCGGGTGCCCAGGACGTTCTGGCAGCATCCGCCGGTGATATGGCCGCCCACGGGCACCGCCACGGCGTGCGAACCGATGCTTTCGCTCGAACGTCTCGCCCGCTCGATGGAGGCCGGATCGCCGGAACTTTGGGCGGCAAGCGTCTGCGCCGGCTTCTCCTTTGCCGACATGCCGGAGACGGGCGTGAGCTTTGCGGTTGCGAGCACGGGTGGCGAGGCCGGGGCGCACGCCGCCCTGCGGCAGCTCAGTGATCTCGCCTTGAAAAAGAGGGAGGAGGGCAACGTCACCGATCCGCCGGTTGATGAAGTGCTGGCGAAGCTCGTTCCCCTGCCGCCGGGCCTCACCGTCCTGGTGGAGGCCTCCGACAACGTCGGCGGTGGCGCGCCGGGCGACTGCACGGGATTGATGCGCGCCCTGCTGAGGCATCAGATTCCAAACGCCGCGGTGTGCATCAACGACCCCCTGGCCGTGCGGCAACTCGGACAGCTCAAGCCAGGAACCAGGGTCACCCTGCCCATCGGCGGACGCGGCAGCCGGCTTGATGCCGGACCGCTCACACTGGAAGTTGAATTCCTGCGATGTGGTGGCGGGAAATTTAAGCTGGAGGACAAGCAAAGCCACCTCGCCTCGATGTGCGGCGATCATTTTGACATGGGTGAGTGCGCGGTGGCGCGCCATCACGGGCTGACGATCCTGCTGACCAGCCACAAGACGCCGCCCTTCGATCTCGGCCAGTGGCGGAGCCAGGGCATCGAGCCGACACAGCTCTCCGTCATTGCAGTGAAGGCCGCCGTGGCTCATCGCCGCGCCTACGACCCCATTGCGGCGCGGATGCTGTGGGTGGACACGCCCGGTCCCTGCACCAGCAACCTCAAGCCTCTGCCTTTCCGGAAGGTCCGTCGCCCCATTTTCCCGCTCGATTTGCTGCCATGACCCGTCCCCACGTCTCCCACCCGCGAAACCCCGGCACGCCGACGTCGCACCTGCCCTTCAGCCCGTGCGTGGTCGTCGGCGATCTCATCTTTGTCTCCGGCCAGGCGTCCGTGGATGAATCCGGAAAGATTGTCAGCGACACGTTTGAGGGCGAGTTCCGCCGCTCCGTGAAAAATCTGCGCAAGGTGCTTGAAGCCGCCGGCAGCGGCCTCCCGGAGGTGGTGCAGACGCGCAACTACGTCCGGGATGCCGGGGACGTGCCGCGTTTCAACGAACTCTACCGCGAATACTTTTCAGCGCCGTTCCCGGCCCGAACCACGATCACGAACTGCCTGCCGCCGACCCTGCGCTACGAGATCGAAGCCGTTGCGGTGCGCCGCCCCTGATGACACCCCAAGCCATGAGCCAGCCGGAAGACCCGCCTTTTTGCCTCAGCGGACAGGACATCTGGGTCTTCGGCGGCGCGGGTTATCTCGGGTCTGCCGTCGTTTCGTTGCTGGCCAAAATGCGGGCGCGCGTGCTGTGCGTGGATCTCGATGATCGGGCCCGGGACATGGTGGGCAGGATGGGCGTGCAGGCGCAGGTCACGCCCGCATCCCTGGATGCGAATGACACAGTCGCCGTGGAGGCGTTTGTGAAGGATCAGATGGCGGCGCGAGGGGTTCCCCAGGGCGTTGTGGTGATGACCTATGCCAGCACGTCGAAACGTCTGGATGAACTTACGCCGGAGGAATTCGACCGCGTCAACCACGGCAACCTCACGGCCACCTTCGTGCTCGCGCGGGCGGTTGCCGGTGCCATGAAGGAGCGCGGGCGCGGCAGCATCGTGCTGTTCTCCAGCATGTATGGCACCGTGTCTCCGGACATGGCGGTGTATGCATCGCCGATGAATCCAAATCCGATCGAGTATGGCGTCGGCAAGGCGGGCGTGCAGCAGATGGCGCGCTACCTCGCGGTCCACTACGGCAGGGACGGCGTGCGCTGCAACACGGTTTCGCCCGGCCCCTTCCCCAATCCCGGCATCCAGCGCGACCAGCCTGATTTCGTCGGGCGGCTCTCGCAAAAAGTGCCGCTGGGCCGTGTGGGCCGGTCGCCGGAGATCGCCGGTGCGGTGGCATTCCTGTTGAGCGACGCCGCCAGCTTTATCACCGGGCAGAACCTCGCAGTGGATGGCGGGTGGACTTCGTGGTGAACCAACTTCAAGCCAATGAAACACACGATGAAAAACATCCCGTTCACCGCCCTCACGGTCCTTCTGCTCGGCACCCTGTTCGCTGATGCCGCCGACCGCGCCCTCACGCTGCATCCAAAGGCACAGACGCTGCCTTCCGCACATCAGGGGCCGTTTGTCACCACGGCGGGCGGCGGGGTGCTCTGTGTCGATGCACGGAACGCACTGAGCAGTGCCGATGAAGGCAGGACCTGGACGAGCACCCCGATGTTCCGCGAGCCGAACAAGTTCAAGATCAGCGACGAACGCGCCCTGCTCCGCACACGCGATGGAGTGGTGATCGCGGCCTGGATGAATGGCGCGGAAAGAAAATCTCCGGCAGTCTGGAACTGGGGGGCCAAGGGAGCGGACTGGCGGGACTTCGTGCTGCCGATCTATGTCTGCCGCAGCCTCGACGAAGGGAAGACGTGGGAGGAGCCCGTCTTTCTCAACAAGCCGTGGTGCGGCTGCATCCACTCGATGATCGAGACGAGCAAGGGGCGCATCGTGCTCGTGGGGCAGGAGATCATCCCTGCCTGGCGGCATGCGACGGTGATGTTTGTTTCCGATGACAAAGGCAAAACATGGCGGCGCAGCAACGTGCTCGACTATGGCGTTGGCGCGCATGACCACGCGGGCTCGATCGAAGGCACGGTCATCGAGCACAAGGACGGCTCGCTCCATCTGCTGCTGCGCACGGAGTCAGGTTTTCTCTGGGAAGCGACTTCGCATGACGGCGGGTTGAAGTGGGATGATTTGAAGCAGTCGCCGATCAAGTCGGTGACCTGTTGTCCTCAAATGAACCGCCTGGCGGACGGACGCATCGCGCTGCTGTGGAATCATCCGCCGCGACACAAGCCGGACAGCGGTTCGAGTCGCGAGGAACTCTCTCTCGCCTTCTCATCGGATGAGTGCGCGACGTGGTCAAAGCCCGTCGTTGTCGCGGCGGCGTATGGCAGCGGCGGTCGCGTGTCGTATCCGTATCTGTATGAGCGCAAACCGGGCGAGCTGTGGATCACCACGATGCAAGGCGGGCTGCGCATGAAGGTCAACGTGGCCGACTTGAGTCAGGGGGAGATTCCTGTTTATCAACCGCCCGCTGCCATGGTGCCGAAGCCGGGAGGCATCATCATGTTCGGCGACTCCACGACCGCCGAGCGTCCTGGAGCCGTGGACAAAGTGTATGCCACGCGTGTGAGCGAGAAGCTCCAGGGCATCGGCTCCACCCTCCTTGTTTACAATGCCGGCATCGGCGGGAACACCACGACAGCCGCGCGCGCGCGGCTTGCCAGGGATGTGCTGCAACACAAACCACGCGTGGTGGTCGTCCAGTTTGGAATCAACGATGCGGCGGTGGATGTATGGAAGACGCCGCCCGCCACCGGATCGCGCGTCAAGCTCGCCGACTATGAGGCCAACCTCCGGGCGATCATCGCCGAAGTGCGCAAACAGGGTGCCAGGCCCGTTCTCATGACTTCGAACCCCACGCGCTGGACGGCCAGGCTGAAGGAGATGTATGGCAAACCGCCCTATCTTCCGGATGAAGCCGACGGCTTCGACAAGCCCGTGCTCGCAAACTACTGCGAAGCCGTGCGCAAGCTGGCCGCCGAGTTGTCCATTCCTCTGGTGGACGTGCATGAGGCCTTCCTCGCCAAAGACCCCGACAAACTCCTGCTCGACGGCATGCACCCCAACGATGAGGGCCACAAGCTCATTGCCGACCTGCTCATGCCGGTGGTTCGCAATCAGTCGCGGTGAGATACATGCGGGCAGAGAATCCGGCCGGCCGCCACAAACCAAACCACCGCCGTCAATCTGACACCAATGATACCAATTACTGGTGAAACCTGGTTGAACCCAGGCGCAGGCAACTGCGTTCCTCCCTCTCCCTTTGCGGAGCAAGGGGAGAGAACCAACGGCCCGCCAACCGCCGCGATTTCAGCCCTTGAACCGGGGCGGAGCGCCGAGCATTGCTCGGCTTTGGGGCGTTCGTCGGCTCCTGCCGAGCAATGCTCGGCGCTCCGGTTCATGGGTAGGGCCGGGGTGAGGAGTTGGCTTCGTCGGCACAAGTGGCCGCTCCCCTCATCCGGCCTGCGGCCACCTTCTCCCCTCGCTCCGCGAAGGGAGAAGGAGCAACCCAGCCACCGGTGCCAGTTCCACCAATCTTCACACGGAGTCGGTATGAGAACGAGGCCCTGCCGGTGGAAACACCGGATTCATGAAGGCAGAAACAACTCCGAAGGGCTGGTTCACAAAATATCCTTGCCATCAATGTTCCCACCCCTACCCATCCTGTCATGATCATTGACTGCCACAACCACGTCGGAGCGGACCTTCTCTTTTACCTGCACGGGGACTTTCCCTACGCCCAGCATCTCGTGGCCATGACGCAGGAGGGCGGCGCACTGGGGGTGACGCGCTGGATCGTGTTTCCCTTCGTCGCCTACGCGGCGATGGACGTGACGAAGTTCCGCGGCGGCGGCATCGGCTTTGGCAACGGCCTGGAGACGGTGCCGTATGCCTTCGAAAACCGCCGGCTGCTGGAGGAGTGTCACCGCCTGTTTCCCGAGGAAGGCCGCAAGACGCTGCCCTTCGTGATGGTGGACCCGATGCGAAACACGGACGCACAGGCTGCGGAGCTGGTGAAACTGAGGGCGGAGCACCGCTTCAACGGCATCAAGATCCAGAGCACGATCATCCAGGCGGACATCAGGAGGCTGGCGCATGAAGGCCGCGTCTTCCTCGATCTCGCGCGCCAGTGGGACGTGCCGCTCCTCATCCACAGCAGCGTCGCCAAGGACGACCCCTGGGCGCAGGCGCACGACATCCTCGACATCGCCGAGGCCAATCCCGACATCCGCTTCTGCGCCGCGCACTCGTGCCGCTATGACAGGGAATGCCTCGACCGCGTGAACGCGCTGCCCAACGCGTGGTTCGACTGCTCCGCACATTGCATCCACTGCGTCGGAGCGGTTGGTGACCTGCCCTACATCGCGCCGCGTTCACGGCGCTTTGACAGCGACTACACCGATCCGGCGCGCGTCATCGCCGATCTCGCCGCCGCATATCCGGACAAGTTCATGTGGGGCAGCGATTCGCCGTTCTACAGCTACGCGGCGGAGCTCAACGGGAAAATCCTCCGGCTCATCAGCACCTACAAGGCCGAGGTCGCCGCGTTGAAATCCAGTCCACCCGCCGTGGTGCAGCGCATCGCCGGCACCAACACCCGCAACTTCCTGAAACTTCATGATGAAAGCATTCTCTCTTAGCGGGCACGCCGCGCTCGTCACCGGCTCATCGCAGGGCATCGGCCTGGCCATCGCACAGGGCCTGCACGAGGCGGGGGCGCGCGTGGTGTGTCATGGACTCCAGTCGCGCCCCGACGGCCTGCCCGGGGAAAGCTCCTATGTAGCCGGTGACTTGTGCGAACCGTCCGGGCCCGCCCGGACGCTGGAGAAGGCCCTCGCCGCCGAGCCGGGGCTGGACACGCTCGTGTGCAACGCGGGCAGCTTCTTCGACGCGCCGTTTCTGGAGATGAGCGAGGCGCAGTGGGACAGGACGATGAACCTCAACCTTCGCGCGACGTTTCTCATGGTGCAGGCTTTTGCCAGGCACCGTGTGGCCAAGGGCGGGGGCGGCAGCGTGGTGATTGTGTCCTCCACCAACGGCTTTCAAGGCGAGGCCGACAGCGTGGCCTACGACTCGAGCAAGGGCGGCCTCGTCATGATGACGCGCTCGCTCGCCGTCTCGCTCGCCCCCCACGGCATCCGCGTCAACGGCATCGCGCCGGGCCTGATCAAGACGCCGCTGACCGCGGTATGGATGGAGTCGCGCGCCAACGACCTGCTCAAGCACTACGAGAAGAAGATTCTGCTTGGCCGCGTCGGCAAGGCCGAGGACTGCGCCGGCGCCGTGGCGTTTCTGTCTTCGCCCGCCGCGGGCTACATCACCGGCGAGATCATCGTCATTGATGGCGGGCTCACCGTGACCCAGGTCGGCCGTCCGTAATCCCCGTCGTGTCCGCCCCCTCCAACCCAATCCCGGACGCCGCCGACATCCGTCCGCTGCCCCGGGCATGGATCGTGGTCGGGCTGCTCTGGGGGGTGGGCTGCCTGAACTACCTCGACCGGGTCATGCTCACCACGATGAGGGACTCCATCAAGGCGGCGATCCCGATGGGCGACGATGATTTCGGCGCGTTGACGACTGTTTTTCTCGTGGTTTACGGCCTGCTGAGTCCGCTGGGAGGATGGTGCGCCGACCGCTTCAGCCGCAGCCGCGTCATCGTGCTGAGTCTCGTGGTGTGGTCGGCTGTGACGCTGGCCACCTCTTACGCGCAGACCTACCAGCAGCTGCTGCTCACCCGCGCGCTGATGGGACTGGGTGAAGCGTGCTACATCCCCGCCGCGCTGGCGCTGATCGCCGATTATCATCGCGGCAGCACGCGTTCCCTGGCCACGGGCATCCACATGAGCGGCATCTACGCGGGCGTGGCGCTGGGCGGCATGGGCGGCTGGATGGCCGACAATCATGGCTGGTCGTCGGGATTCTTCACGTTTGGCTGCGTGGGCATCGTGCTGGCCGTCGCGCTCACGGCGCTGCTGCGCGACGTGCCGCCGGCGTATCAGGCCAACGCCGGCAACGCCTCCGTGCGTCCTTTGGAAGCCGTCCGCGCCCTGGCTGGCAACGGCACGTTCTGGATTCTGGCGGTGCACTGGGGGCTGCTGGGCTTTGCGGGCTGGGCGTTCGTCACCTGGATGCCGACGTTCCTGCGCGAGCACTACCATCTTTCACAAACCAGGGCCGGCTTCACGGCCACGGCTTACATGCAGGTCGCCACCTTCATCGGAGTGCTGGTGGGCGGGGTCTGGGCGGACCACTGGAGCCGCACCCAGCTCCAGGGCCGCGTGCGGGTGCCCATGATCGCGCTCACGCTCGCATCACCGTTTGTCTTCATGACCTCGCACACCGAAGCGCTGTGGTTTGCCGTGGTCTGCCTCATCGTGTTCGGTTTCGCCCGCGGATGCTCGGACTCGAACATGATGCCCATCCTCTGCCAGGTCGCGGAGCCGCAGCATCGCGCCACGGGTTACGGCGTCCTGAACTTCTTCAGCTGCCTGATCGGCGGTGTCGCCGCCTACCTCGGTGGCTGGCTGAAAGTGCGGCACTTCGATTTGAGCTATCTGCTGATGGGCTCGGCGGTGGGCGTGCTCGTGTCGGCCCTGCTGCTGTTCCTGGTCAAACCGTCGCGCCGCGGCTGACGGGCGGAATCCAGTTTTCCCAAAAACACCCACACAACACAAAACCCATCCCCCATGAGACGGTCCAAAATACTCGCCAAGATTCGCGCCGGCAAAGTCGCCCGCATTTTCAGCATCGGCTCACCGCTCGGCATGGCTCCGGCGATGGCGGCCCATTTTCACTACGACGGCGTGTGGGTGGATGCGGAGCATCGCGCCTGGGAGGCGCGCGAGGCCGACGCCATGATCGGGCGGCACCACGCGGCGGACATCGACTGCCTGTGGCGGCCACCGACGAAGGAAAAGAACGCGCTCTACCGCCTGCTCGAAGACGGGGCGACGGGCCTCATGATCCCGCACGTCTCGACGCCGGAGCAGGCCCGCCTGCTGGTGCAGGCGATGAAGTTCCCGCCCCTCGGAGACCGCGGCTTTGACGGGGCCGGACGGGACGCGAGTTTCTGGGTCGGCGCTCCCAAGGACTATGTCGCGCAGGCAAACCGCGAGACGTTTCTCGTCGTGCAAATCGAAACACAGGAGGCCCTCGACAATGCCGAGGCCATCGCGGCGGTGCCGGGCGTGGACATGCTCTTCATCGGACCGGGCGACCTTTCACTGCGCCTCGGTTGCGGTCCCGGGGTGAGCGACCCGCTGATGCTGGAGGTGCAAAAAAAAGTCGCAGCAGCAGCGCGCAAGCACGGCAAGGCATGGGGCCGCCCCGTGGGCACGCCCGCCGACGCCCGCGTCATCGTTCAACTGGGCGCGCAGCTTGTCTCGATGGGCAGCGAGTTCGGGGCGTTGCACCAGCAGTTTTCCGACTGCTCCGCGCAGTTCGATGCGGTGCTCGATGAAGTTTCCGGCCAGCCCGCAAAGGCTCCCGCCGGCAAAACCTACTGACCGCGTTGAACCCGATCTCCGAAGCAGGGCCGTCCGATGGCACGCTGACCGCGCGAGGAGCGCGGCATTCATGCCGCAGAAAGCCCCGGCTGGTAAAGTGCGCTCGAAAAGCCGCTGCTCTACGCACGTTTCTGCGGCCTGAAGGCCGCGCTCCTCTCCGACGGTCGCCACTTCGAATTTCGCATTGAAGCGCCGTCACTCGTCCATGAACACCACCGTCATCAGTCCCGCCGGCCTGCGCGTCAGCAAGATCGGCCTCGGCTGCGTGACGTTCGGACGGGAGATCGGCGAGGCGGTCGCGCATGGAGTCCTCGACCATGCCTTCGCGCGCGGGATCACGTTCTTCGACACCGCCGCCGCTTACGCACAGGGCGCGTCGGAAAGCATCATCGGCAGATGGATGGCGTCGCGTCGTCCCGCCGCCGGCTGCGTCACCGTCGCCACCAAGATTCAGCCGCCATATGAGCCGGTGCGACTGGCCGATGCCGTCGGCGAAAGCTTGCGGCGGCTCGGGCTCACGGCGATCGACCTGCTCTATCTTCATCGCTGGGATGCGACGGCGGAATCGCCGGCGTCGCTCGCCGCGCTGGATGCGCTGGTGCGGGCGGGCAAGGTCCGCGCGTTGGGAGCAAGCAATTACAACCGCCAGCAGCTTGAAACCGCGCTGGCACTGCAACAGCGGCACGGGCTGGAGCGTTTCAGCGTGGTGCAAAACAACCAGAACCTCGCCGTCAACGACGTGAGCGCGGAGTTTCGGGAGTTTTGCGCCGCACAGAAGATCGCCATCGTGACCTACAGCCCGCTCGGGGCCGGCTTTCTGACCGGCAAGCACCGGCGCGGCGTGCAGCCCGGCTCACGCTTCGATTTGGTGCCGGGGCATCAGGAGGTTTATTTTCACGACACGGCATGGCGACGGCTCGCGCGATTGGAGTCGGTGGCCGCCCGCACCGGCCACAGTCAGGCGCATCTCGCGCTGGCCTGGGCTCTGCATCAGCCGGGCGTGGCATCGGTGCTCGTCGGTGGCCGCACCCCGGCGCACCTCGATCAAGCGCTGGCCGCAGAGACGTTTGATGTCCCCGCGCTGTTTGCGGAACTCGATGCAGACCGGGTGATGTCGGACAGCCGGGGCGAACTGGAAATGAACTCGAATCATTCGCGATGAAAAACCCCGGTTCTCCCGCCACGAACCCGCTGCCTTACACCGACACCAAGCCGGTGGGAGCGGCGGACTTTTACTTCGCCATCAACGCGACGTTCCGCTTCGTCCTCGCCCGCCACGGCATCGAGGGTCTGCGCCGTTACTGGACGGACATGGGCGCGGGTTACTACCGGCCTGTGATGGAGCGATGGAAGGAGGGCTTGCCGTCCGTGGCGGAATACTGGCGTGAGTTCTTCAAGGCGGAGCCGGGCGCAAAAGCCGAAGTTGCCGAAACACCCGACGCCGTCACCCTCAACGTGCAGGTCTGCCCCGCCATCAAACACCTGCGCGACCATGGCCGCGAGATCGTGCCGTGTTTCTGCCAGCACTGCCATTTTGTCAGCGAGGCCATCGCCGCGCCGGCGGGACTGACCGTGCGGGTGAGCGGTGGCAACGGTTCATGCACGCAGCGCTTTGCAAAACGCGAAGGTTGCCCGGAACCGCAACGCATCGGGGACATCAGGGAGGCGCTATGATTGGCTGCTACGATTTCTGCGGGCATTACGAGTGGACCTTCGAGTGGTTGCGCCAGCAGGGCGGCGAACCGCTCGTGCGCGAATACTGGAACGTGGCGATCCGGGGCGATTCCCAGACGCACGCCACCAGGTTGATTGTGGAGGGCGGCATCCCGGGCATGAAGGAATACTGGGGCCACACGCTGGATCACGAGGCGGCCGGATATGCGATCACCTCCACGGACAAGGTTTTCCGGGTGGACATGCACGACTGTCCGTCGAAGGGGTTTCTCAACCGCAACGGACTCGCGCAATATCACGACTACTGCGACCACTGCATGGGCTGGATCGGCCCGCTGATGAAGGATGCGGGCTTCGTCATCGACCACGAACACAACCACTGCGGCCAATGCTGGTGGGAGATGCGCCGCCAAAGCGACCCCACGCCTCCGAGTGCGACCGGCGAGCTGGCCGGCGCGCAGGACGTGCGGCTGGGCAAGGACTGGAGGCGCCCGGAGGCGAAGGATGTTTACCGACGGGCCACCGACCCCGATGACAAGACGGCCACCAAACCTGCCTGACATGCGCCCACGACTCATCAGCGCTCTGTTAACCCTGTTTGCCTTTATGAATCAAATACACGCCGCCAGTTGGGAAAGCCTGCCACCCCTTCCCGAACCCAACGGCGGATGCATGGCAGGCTGTGCCGGCGGGAAGATCGTCGTCGCGGGCGGCACAAACTGGCGCGACGGCGTGAAGCGCTGGCTCGACACCGTGTGGCTGTTCGATCCTGCGATCAATCAATGGCGCACGGGCCCGGCGCTGCCGCATCCCCTCGCCTACGCCGCCTTCGCCAGCGACGGGGCGCGGCTTTACTTCGCGGGCGGAGCTGATGGCAGACAGGGCCGCAAGGAAACCTATGCGATCGACGAGCACTTCAAGCTCACCCACCACGGCGATCTGCCACAGCCGGTCGTGTTCGGCGGCGGTGCGATTCGTGACGGCCGGCTCAATCTCCTGGGCGGCACGCCTGATCCCGACGATTGGAGCAAGGTCACGGCGAACCTTCAGGCCGTGAATCTGGCGGATGGGAAATCATCGCCGCTCCCGCCTTTGAGCGGTTTGTCCCACGGGATCGGCATTCCTGCGGTGGCGGTGGCGGGCGGTGTGCTCTACACGTTTACAGGTGCCTGGCTTGATCCGGCGAACCAGCAGGTGCACAACCTCAGCGATGCCTTCGCGCACAACGGCACCGGGAACTCATGGCGACGCCTTGCGCCGTATCCGAAGTCCGCGCGCGGAGTGTCCGCTGTCGCCCTGGACGAACGTCACATTTACCTCGCGGGCGGTTACGGCACGGACGAGGAAGGATTTCTGACCACCGCCTTCGTTTACGACGTGAGGAAGAACCAATATCAGCCGGCCACTCCACTGCCGTTCGCAGCCTGCACCTGTCTGGTGGAGTGCGGCGGGTTCGTGTATGCGCTCGGTGGTGAGGACAAGAAGAAGCACCGCACCGCCGCCTGCTTCCGGATTCGCATCAGCGATTTGACCGCAGGGAGGTAGCCGGCCCCGGCTCAACTCGAACTCTGCAATCGAGCGGGGAGGTCATATCAATTACGTCAGACGTTCGGTAGAACGGGAGCGGGAGCGCAAGTGTCCTTCTCCCTTCGCGGAGCGAGGGGAGAAGGTGGCCGCAGGCCGGATGAGGGGTGCGGCCACCAACGCCGACGCGCGCAACCCCTCACCCCGGCCCTCTCCCCTTGCTCCGCAAAGGGAGAGGGAGGGCCAGCTTGCCCTCGCTTGGATATGACCAAACTCCACCGGTAATTGGTATCAGTGCTTCCAGCCTGACATCTGATTTCAAGATTCCGCTCAGGCGGGGTGTTGGGAACTTGAACTCCAAAGAGTGGCCCGCGAAACACGCGAAACACGCGAAAGGGACGATGCTGGGCCAGGGTGGTGGTGAAACAAGGCGTTCGTTCGGCGGGACGCGCTGTCCTACGGCGGTAGGAGACGAGGTGACGAGTCTCTGACCGGATTCCGAGTTTCGCGTTGGAAGTGAGACTCTTCATGTCGTCTCCTGCCGTCATACTCGTCAAGTGGCGCTCGGTGTGATGCTCACTTTCCTGCTACATTTTCGGCCGATCCACCCAACGGCGAGGCCCTATAAACCCACCCATCAATATGAGTGTTGAGAACAAGTGGTATACAATCGCGCTTCTAGAGATGTGATTAGCAATTTGCAAAGGAACGCTCACTCCGTTTCCGACCGCATTTTCAGGAAAACGGCCTTTGTATCCCACTCGCGCCTCGTCGATTGCAGTTACTAAAACCAAAAGGCACAGCATGAGAAGACACTTTTTAAACACGCCTTCGCCCAGGAACTTCCGTTGTTCTTCATTGAAGATGTCCACCGAAAATTCAGACCTGACAACAACTGCCAACAACCCAATAATGCACTGGACTAGGCCAACCATTTCAATGTCAGGATAAGCACGCCAAAGTTCCTGAGTAATATCCAAGAAAAAGGAAACTACATACACTGTAAAAACACATGCAAAGTGAATTGCCCAGCACCAGAAAACAAATTGCGCGGTCTTTTCTTTCATAGCAGATGCCAGTCTTTGGCGCTGTAGGTGGCGACGGTTGAAGGGACAGAGTTGAGACTGGATACGCGGGGCAAATGATTGCCCGCGGCGTCCAGCGTGTAACCCACGGAACCGTTCGCCGGGGAACTGACGGCGCAAAGGAACGCGGTCAGCAGGCAGAGGAGCAGCATTGGGGACCGGAGTTTCACCGGGAGGGGAGCATCAGGGAAATGGAGCGGTTTGGCGAGCCTGAACAAATCAGCCGACGCAGCGGGGGCGCATCTTGCTGCCGCGGAAGCCGGGCCGGCGTGGACGCCGGCGATACGGCCCGCGAGACGCGGGCGCTACGTAGCGCCAGCCTCCGGCCGGCCGTGCCGCAAGCGTCCCCGCTTGCCTGACAGGTCGAGGCCACGAGCAGTGTCACGATGCGCCCGTGCAGCGGGTTGGAGGGCGTGTTCAGACGATGGGAGGGCGCTCTGATTCAACAGGTCCGCGTGGTGAAAGACTTCCACCCGGCAGCAGGTCCACTTTTACCGGCGGCGAAAGACTTGCTGGGCGTGGCGAAGAACTTTTTGCGCGCTGCGAGACAATGTGTGGTCGCGGCGAAAGCCTTTTTACCCGTGGCGAGACAATGTTTGGTCACGGCGAAAGCTTCGTGACGCGCGCAGTTCGTTGCGTCGCAGGAAAATGTTGTCCTGCTCAGGTAGGAGACGAGGTGACGAGTCTCTGATTGGATTCCATGTTAACCTTCAGGGTTGAAAGTGAGACTCCTCACGTCGTCTCCTACGATGCCAGGGTGGTAAGAATCCCCGCCCCGGGCCCGGCTCAACTCACTTCGCCGTGTAGCCGCCATCCACGGGCAGGTTCACTCCGGTGACGTAGCGCGAAGCCTCGCTGAGGAGAAACACAAGCGCGCCGCCCAGATCATGCTCGTCGGCCATGCGGTTGAGCATGGTGTGCTCGCTGAACCGCTTCACGAACGGCTCCGGCTGGTGGTTGAAGAAGCCGCCGGGAGAGAGGCAGTTCACGCGCACGCCCCCGGGCCCGTAGAGGGCGGCGTAGAAACGCGTGAGGTTCAACATGCCGCCCTTGTGGAAGAAGTAATCCGGCGGCAGATCGCCCATTGCGGTGCCTTCATACAGCTCGTAGCTGGGGCCGATCATGCCCTGGATGCTGCCGATGTTCACAATGCTGCCGCGTCCGGCGTCGGCCATCGCCCTGCCAAAGACGCGGTGCATGAGCATGAGCCCCGTGGCGTTCACACGCATGGATTCCTCCCACTGCGCGACGCCGCCGTTCGCACCCTTCATCGGGCGCAGCACGGAGTTGTTCACCAGCCCGTGCAGGACACCGAAGCGATCCTCGACGCGGCTTTTCAGCGCGAGGATGGACGCCTCATCCGCCTGGTCGAATCCCTCCGCGAAGACGCGATGGCCGCGCGCGGTTTCCTCGTCGGCGACGGTGCGGAGCTTGTCCGCATTGCGCGAAGCGATGACAAGGGTGGCGCCGGCTTCCGCCAGCGCGCTGGCGAGGCCGCGACCGAACAACCCGGCGGCACCGGTGAGCAGGACGACCCTGTCCTTCAGGCTGAAGCTGTCGAGCGTGTTCATGATTTCGCGCTGTAAACGGCGGCCGGTGCCAGGGCGTTTTCCCGCCGGTAATCAGCCACCAGCCTGTTGAGGGCGGTGCCGAGGCTGATCACATCCGCGCCGATGTTGAAGATGCGCCAGCCCTCGGCCTCGAGTTCCGGGCGCGGGGCGATCATGCCCGGCATCATGAGGTATTTCCCATGCGCCTGCGCGGCGGCCGCCACGCGCTTTCTCGCGGCCACGACCTCCGGGTCGCTGATCTGTCCGGCCTTTCCGATGAGATGGCTGAAATCCCCGGGACCAAACAGCAGCACGTCGAAGCCGGGCACGGCGGCGATCTTTTCGACATTGGCGAGGGCTTCCGGAGATTCGATTTGCAGGATGAGCAGGCGCTCGGAGTTGCTGTGGCGGAGGTAGTCCGCCGTCGGGATCTGGCAGAAGGCCCCGTCGGTGTTGCCGCCGTCAATGGGCCTGCGGCCCAGCGGCATGAAGCGCGTCATTTCCACGATCTTGCGCGCCTCCTCGGCCGTGGTCACATGCGGCACCATGATCGCGGTGGCATCCATCTCGAAGGGCTTCACGTAGTCGCTGTAACCGCCCTTGCTCACGCGCACGATGCTGTCCATGTCGTGCAGCTTCGCGGCGCGCACCTGGTTCTCCAGATTGAGCCAGTCATTGGGCACATGCTCGTTGCACAGCCACACGGCGGAGGCGCCGGCCAGGCCCGCCAGCTCGATGATGCGCGGGTCATTGAGGTTGAGCTTGAGCGTGCACGGGTTCCGGCCGGCTTTGAGTTCACGCAGGAGTCGCGAGGAGCGGGGTGTCATAAGTGTCAGGTTGCTGTGGTTTCGTTGATGATGTCGGCAAGTTGAATGACGGCGCCGCCCTGCTCGCGGCTGCGGCGGCCGGCGATGATGACGGCCATGAGCTCGACCGTTTCATCGAAGGGCAGCGGCCGGTCGCCGGTGCGGAGCATGTCGATGAAGGCGACAAGCTGCCCGCGGAAGGCGTGGTAGGTGTCGGTGAGTTTCAGCGCAAGATCGCCCTTTGTGCCGTGGAGATGCACGGCACCGAAGCTGCCGTAAGCATCGTGCAACGCGCCGATGGTGAGCCGGACTCCGCCGCGATGCGTGAGATGCATGACATCCCCACCGGCATCACTGTGCGCCCGGACGGAGAGAAAGCCCGTGCCCAGCAGGGGCTCCACAGCCTCCAGCGCATGGATGCCATAGCGTTCCCAGGTCTTGCAGGTGAAGCTGGTGATCCAGCGCAGTTCTCCAAGCCGGGAACGCTGGTCATCGCCCAACCGCATCTCCGGTGCGTAGCGCATGCCGCTCGTGGAGAGCATGATCTTTCCCCCGCGATGCCACTGCACGAACTGGCGCAGGTCCGCGATGTTTGTCGCCATCGGCTTGTCGATGAAAACGGGCAGGCCCGCCTCGATGAACGGACGGACGCGACGGACATGATCATCGCCGTCGTCTGTGGCGATGACGACCGCATCCACCTGGCCGATCACATCCTCGGGCCTGCTCACGACATGTTCGATCAAGCTCGCCGCCGCCACCTTGGGCGCATCGGCGGGGTCATCCGTCCAGACATGAGTCACCCGGGCACCGGGGATGCGGACGGAAGCGAGCGGCTGCCGGCCCATGTAGGCGGGGATGCCCGGATACGGGCACTTCGCCATCTCGACCGGGTTGTAGCCGTTCACGATGCCGCTCCATGAGTAGGGATGGCCGTTGCCCTCGATCATGCCCAGCATGGCGAGGCGGAGTTCTTTTGGTTCGTCACTCATTCAATGGCGATGACCTGGCCGGTCTTTGCAGACCGCAGGGCGGCCTGGTTGAACTTCAGAGTCTGCACCGCCTCCTCGAAAGTGCAAAGCGGCGTGGGTTTCCCCTCGATGCCGTCGAGAAAGGCGTTCGCCTGCGCGATGAAAAGGTCGTCGCGTTCCGCCGGCGGCGCCTGCCGCCAGGACCAGTCCTTTTCACCATGCCTCAGCATGCCCCAGCGCTGCGAGTGAACCTCGATCTTGAGGCTGCCGCGTTCGCAGTTGACGAGGATCGTCGTTTCGTTCGGCGCCTGGAACTGGTTCATCGCATAGCTCACCAAGGCATCGCCGTGCCGCGCACTGACATTGACCGTGTCCTCCACGGTGACGCCCTCCAAAGCCTGGTGCGCGGCATCGCA
>Ga0172379_10004402_pt1 | contig 20872 bp, 18 predicted proteins | sample GrowelOW334metaG_FD_119756 | JGI IMG/M metagenome (GOLD analysis project Ga0172379, IMG submission 119756) | Groundwater microbial communities from an aquifer near a municipal landfill in Southern Ontario, Canada - Groundwater well OW334 metaG | ecosystem: Environmental > Aquatic > Deep...
CTTTAGTTAGAAAGACGGAAATATCCGTCAGAAAAATTATATCACTGCCTGAAATAAAAATCCCCCTTTTTAGAGGGGGATTTTCCCGATAAAAAAGACTTATTTTTTACCTAATCCCTCAAAAGCCCTCAATATCTCTATCGGAACAGCGAATACTATGGTATTCGACTGATCCGAGCTTACATCATTTATCGCCTGAAGGGTTCGAAGATGTAGGGCACCGGGAGCCATTGCAAGCACTCCGGCCGCTTTCGCCATATTATCGGCGGCGGCGACTTCTCCTTCGGACTGGATGATGACCGCTCTTTTCTCACGCTCAGCCTCCGCCTGTTTGGCGATGGTACGTTCCATATTCTCAGGGAGAGCGACGTCCTTCAGTTCAACATTCTCGATCTGTATGCCCCACGCATCGGAGGCGGAAGCTACTATCTCCTTTATTCTCTGGGAGATCTTTTCCCTCTGTCCGAGAAGTTCATCAAGTTCGACTTCTCCGACGATATTCCTCATGGTCGTCTGAGCGAATTGGGAAACGGCATAATAGAAGTTCTCGACCTCTATGACCGCCTTGGAAGCATCGGCGACTTTATAATAAATAACCGCACTTACCCTGACCGAAATATTGTCTCTGGTTATCGCCTTCTGATCGGGTACATCGACGGCCTTTGTCCTGATATCCACCTTCACCATTCTCTGGAAAACAGGTATCACCACCCTCCATCCGGGATTCTTTATGCCCGAATATCGGCCCATTGTGAACATTACTCCTCTCTCGTACTGATTGACCTGACGAAGGGTCGCAAAGAACAAAACGACGAATATTATTACTGGTACTATCATAGCTGATATTCTACAACACCGGACACGAAAAACAACTTCCCCGAAAATATCTCCGAAGCCCTTATTGCGCGACTTAAAACTAGAGAACGGCCATGATTATCGCTCCCGCTATTATAAGCACTGATCCCAATACAGACTTCCAAGTCAGGGCTTCCCCCAGGAACAGAGCCGCCAGTATCACGACAAAAGCCAAGCTGGTTCTGTCTATGGCCGAAACCTTAGCCGCCTCCCCCGCCTTAAGCGCCGCGAAATAAAAGATCCAGCTTGCTGCCCCCGATATTCCGGCGAGAGATATGAGTATCCAGTCCTTAAGTCCTATTTCAGAAACAGGCATCGCCTTGAATCTCTGGAATATGACCGCGACAGAAAAAACGATAGCCGCCATTATTATCGAGCGTATCGCGGTCGATGCGATCGGGTCGGCCGTTCTCAGTCCCATCTTCGCAAAAAAAGCCACAAGAGCGGCGAATAAAGCAGAAAGAAGTGCATAGACTTGCCACATGACTGTATTATAATCCCGATTGCCTTTATAGAATATTACGCCAGTAAGCCGGATCCTTTATTGATATATGAATATCCTTTTCTCCGGTTGCCGTCTTGAAATAAAGACCCACGGCAGCGAGCGCTATCGCCTTATCGGGCAAAGTTATTCTTGAGCCATATTTCCAATCTCCGATTATCGGATGTCCGGCTTCGGATAACTGAGCGCGTATCTGATGAAATCTTCCTGTTCCGAGATCGATCTCGATCAGGGAGTTGCTCTTTCCTTTTTCTATTGTTCTGTACTCTAATATCGATTCTTTTCCTTCTTCTGAAGATGAAGCCTTTCGCGAATACTCATCTTTTATGAGCTTCGTCTTCAATATTCCGTCCTCGGGGTCCATCACTCCTTCTATCACCGCCCTGTATATCTTTTTGGTCTTTCTGGTTCTGAACTGTTCCGATATTCTTGAGGCTCCCTTACTGGTCTTCGCGAAGAGAACTATTCCCTCAACAGGCTTGTCGAGACGATGAACAAGGCCCAGGAAGACATTACCCGTTTTCCTGTCCCGATTCTTTATGAAAAATCTGACCCGATCAATGAGGGCGATATCTCCCGTTATATCCCCCTGAACAAGCTCCCCGGCGGGCTTCTTGACCGCTATGAGATGATTATCCTCATAGAGTATTTCGATATCTTTGGTTTCCATTTTATTTATTCTTCTCCAACACACCCTATACTCTTTCTTTTGAAAAAGATCTCGGAAATTGCCACCTTTATTGTTTGGGGTTATTTTCCTTTTTAAAAGCGTCTCGGAGGTTATTCAAGCTTGGTCCCTGAACTTCGTGAAGGGTTGAATAAACGAGAGCCGAGCGGTCGCGAATCGCAGGAATGAGCGAACAGCGTCTTTTAAAAAGGAAAAGGAACCCTAAACTCCTCCCCTCCAACGCGCGAATATCCCCGCCGGTAGTCTTCTTCCTCCCTCCTTCTCTTTTATGGTTATTTCCCCTATCTCCATTATTCCTCCTGCGCTAGCGACGACCGAATCGAGCATATTTCCGTAAGCTATAGCCGAATACCCCGAAGCATATCCGTTCATCAGTATGAAAAGAGGCGCGTCCGAAAGAAGCTGTCCGCATAATTCCATGAGCTGCGGAAGATCTTTTTCTATCTGCCATACCTCCCTATCGGGGCCATGACCGTAAGCCGGCGGGTCCATTATGATGCCGTCGTATTTTTTACCGCGTTTGATCTCTTTCTTCACGAAAGACATTGCATCATCAAGTATCCATCTTACGGGCCTGTCTTCCAGTCCTGATATTCTGGCATTCTCCTTCGCCCAATTTATCGCCACCTTCGATCCGTCGAGATGAGTCACTTCCGCTCCCGCCTTCAGAGCTGCGAGCGTTGCTCCTCCTGTGTATCCGAAAAGATTCAATACCGATACTTTCCTTTCTGATCTTTTTATCACTCCGCTCACCCAATCCCAATTAGGCTTATGTTCGGGAAAAATACCCGTATGCTTGAAAGCGGAAAGACGTATGTTGAAATTCAATCCTCCGAAAGATATCGGCCAGACGTCAGGGATATCTCCTTTCTTACTCCAGCTGCCCTTTCCTTCCCCGCCATAAGAAGCATTCGCCTTTTCCCATGCCGTATCAGGCAGATTCTTATTCCACAAAGCCTGAGGATCGGGTCTCAGAAGGACTATATCTCCATATTTCTCAAGCTTCTCACCGTCACCGCTGTCCTGAAGGGCATAGCCTTCTTCGGCCTCGGATTCGAGAATGATGTAATCACTCATATATTATTGAAGATTAACCGAAAAAAGACCTCCCGAACAGAGGCAAAAAACCCCGCTCCGTCACTCGCCGACTGGCGGAGACGAAGCGGGGCTTTTATGTGAAACCCTGAGATATTAAAGTTTTTCTATCTCGGTATCTATTTCCTGAAGATCGACCGGATCGATCTTCAAAGCATTTAATTCTTTACCTTCAAGCTGCATTAATCCCTCCGCTTCCAGTATCTGCGCCTGATCAACTTCCGGCTGAGAAGGTGTCTTCTTCATTATCTGAGGAGCGACCAATACTGCTATGACAACCAGAACGACAACGGCGACAATGATGTAAATATATGTCTTTTTCATTATTGCTTAGGAGCGGCGTTATTGAATTCGACGATTATCTGAACAACGATATCCCTCGCTTCTTTCACTGAATTATGAACCTTAGTGAGGTCTGAGAACATTATTCCCCTTACTGTCTGAGCCTCTTTTCTGAGATTCTCTTCGCCTGTGGCCTCAAGGTTATATATCATACCGCTCTGAGACATTATGGCGCTTCTTGCCGATACTATCGCAGCTCTGGCGGATAAGATAAGTTCCTGAGATCGTCCCGTAGGCTGACCTTCCCGATCCGCCTGTATTACTCTCTCCTGAACCCTATCAAGAACTAGCTCTATTTTTCCGATAAGATCCAAGTAGTGATCTACCCGATCGCTGTTGATCTTTATTATGGCCGCATTTATCTTCTGCATAGCGGCGGCCTTAGCCTCATTCTTTATGTTCTTGATCTGAGACTGGAATTTATCGACTTGCTCCTGAACGACTTTTTTGGAGTCGGCTCTTCTTTTCTGTATCTCCTGCCTGACCAGACGCTGAGTCTCGGTCTCTGTCTGCGTTGTTGCGGTTACCTGTGCCGTCGTATCCTGATCCTGTTCCTGAGCCATACTGACCGGAACGGAGATCAGTCCGATCGCAAAGACAAATCCCAAAAGCGCGACTATAGATGATTTTTTCCTCATTAGAACATTATATCATCTGTTGCATGTTGATAGTCATCGGAATAAAAAAAGAAGACGTGCCGAACCCGACTTAATCGATCATATTTCTGAGAGCGCAATATTCACATGCGGGATCATCACACCTCCTGTTCCAGAATGCCACTGACCTTATCTCTTGAGCGACCATGAGAACCGTGTCTTTGAGTCCCGCCACATCCTCGTCGGATATTGAGAATGTCTCCTTGTGATAGATACCCTTCTCATCAGGCTCGATGAAATCTATATCTCCGGATATCATCCGATATTTACCCTCGTTGTAATTATCAAGAAGCATCTTGTAGAAGACGAGTTGTCTCTTCATATCTCCCGTCGAATCTTTAGTCGCTCCTTCCACCTGACCGCGCGTCTTCGGCTTACCCGTCTTATAATCAACTACGCTCACTTCGTTCGCCTGGAGGATCTCCACCTTATCCATTCGTCCTTTGACGAATACACCGGGAGCAAGCTCTATGCCCTTGACCCCGAACTCGAGCAAAGTATTTCTTCTCCATTCATCGACATAGCGGTCGAAATAGCCGGAAAGAGCCTTCTCTCCTTTTTCTAAGAGCTCCTGAAGATTTTTCTCTTTCAGCGGCTCCTGCTTGAGATAATGCGAGAATTTGGATATCAGAAAATCTTTCGGAAGATCTCTCTCTTTAAGGACCTCGAACATATCCTTAAGAGCTCCATGAACGGCTGTTCCATACATCTGATATTTGGTCTCAGCCTGGGGGATCCTGAAAAGTCCGGTATAAAAGTAGGACCAGGGACACTTCAGATAATGATTCAGATCGGTTGGAGACAACCCCTTCTTCTCAAAAACCTCTCTTATGAGATCGGGATCACTTATGCCGGCGCCCGGAGCCGAGCCTGCCGCGTAAGGCAACGATATCCTTTCTTCGGTCACCTCTTCATAAGAACTCGTATCACCCTCGTTTATAAGCTCCGCCCTTATTTCTCCTAAGAATTGCGAAGGCATCTGCTCACGCCTATCCTGATTCTCTTTGGCATAAGATATCGAAATGCTCTTTCTCGCCCTCGTAAGAGCCACATAGAATAATCTCCTCTCATCTCCGAGGCTCTCTTCCTCTTCCAGTTCGCGACCCTCGAGAGAGTATATTCTGGTCGGCAAAGGAAGCTTGTCGGCTCTTCTCTTATTTCCCCATTTTCCGTCCACTACCCGGACGATATAAACATGATCGAATTCCTGACCCTTTGATCTGTGGGTCGTCATGAGACGGACTCCCTGAGCGGAAGCGGCCATATTGGTCTTCTTGATCAGTACCCCCTCCTCGAGCATATCCAGATGATCTATCAGATCCTTAAGACCCGCGTTGCGGTTTCTCTCGGCGAACTTCTTTATCTCCTTGAAGAGACCGTTCAGCTTTTCCATTCTCGCGGGAGCGCCGGGATTGGCCATTATCGAAGCAAGCGCACCCGAACTTCTCACCACGTCTTCAAAAGTTCCTCCGAGATATTTAACCCTTCCTCCACGGGACCACCTCTCGAGATTTTCCATGAAAGAATTTATTTTCCCGGCGCTCGCTATCGCGAGGGCTGTGAGCGCTTCAGGATCTCGGAATACTCTTGCGGGATCGACGCGCTTCTCCTCGGCGAACCTCACGATCCTATAAATATCAAAAGGATCTATTCCAAGAAAATCCACATGAGCCGCTTCAAGGAGAGATGCCGAGTCCCCGAAGTTGGCCGCCGCCCTTAATATGAGAACTATCTTCTTGACGTCCTCATCTCCCAGGACGTTCTCGTCCGATTCTATGGATATGGATATCCCCGATTTCAGGAGAATATCCGCTATCGGAAACGCATCGGCATTATTACGGTAAAGAACCGCTACCTCGGCGGGCGTGACTCCGGCATCTATCTTCGCCTTGATATCCTTAGCCAGGAAATAATTTTCCGCTTCCTCATTCGAAAAAGCATAAAGCATTATCGGCTTTTCCTCGTTTCCTATATTGGCCCGCAGTGGCTTCGGACCGGCGATGAGACTCTCCGCAGAACTGAGTATTGATTGGGTGGATCGGTAGTTCTCTTCGAGAGCGATAAGTTTCGCCTCGGGATAAAGCTTTTTGAAGTGATAGAAGTTTTCGAGGGACGCTCCCTGAAAACGGTATATCGCCTGCTTATCATCACCCACCACGAAAATATTCGGATTATCATGGAAGCCCATCAACTTTTCGACGATCCTGTTCTGGGCCCTGTTCGTATCCTGGTGTTCGTCGACCAATACGTATTGATGTTTTTCCTGAAGGGAAAGCAGCAACTCATCATCGTTCTCAAAAGCCCTGAGAACCTCGACGATCATATCGTCATAATCATAAAGCTTGGAGGTTTTGAGCTCTTCTTCATATTTTTCGTAAAGAAGCGCGAGATCAAGCCGCTTATTTATCTTCTTCAGAAGATCGAGATATTTTCCTTTGACCTTTCCCTTATGGGGACCTTTGTCATGTTCCAGGTCTTCTATCTCATCATACTTGAGACGCTCCTCATCCTCGATCTCCTTGAATGCCTCGACGCTTATACCCTCTCTCTTCAGCGTATTGATCGAACTTAATATATCCCTCAGATAATATGTCTCATCTCCATAAGGGCGGAGAACTTTCAGCTTCGTCTCTCCGAGTATCTTTTTTATTATCTTGATCTGCTCGATATCGGTCACATTCTCCGATCCGATCACTCTCGGGAAAGACTCCGGATTGTTCTTTATGACGTCATTGCAGAATCCGTGAAAAGTGGAGATGGTCACGGAATAAGCCGCGCTTCCCATGAGCGAAGCCAGCCTCTTTCTCATCGAAGCCGCACCCGCCTCACTGTATGTAAGCGCCAGTATATTCTCCGGTTCGACGTCGGTCTTTCTGGCGATGTTCGCTATTCGAAGAGTAAGTATTTGGGTCTTACCCGTACCGGGACCGGCGATGACCATGACCGGGCCCTCTATCGTATCCACGGCTTCTTTTTGAGCGATGTTGAGCCTGTTGTAGGCCTTTTCAAACTCGTTTTCGGTCATCATATTGCCTTAATGATAACTCAAAAAGAACCTAATAAAAAAACGAGGTAATTCCTCGTTTTTAAAAAGATCATTGTCAGGAAACCGATTCCTTGGTCCCCGGAATCGTATAACTCCTCGGCTTGATCGCCCAATATTCTCTGACACAGCCGTAGTCATCGGCCTTTCTCCAAGCGGCGTCGATCGCTTCGTTGAGATTTATACTTGTCGATTCCTGGAGCGGGGCGTAAAAAGAAGACCATCTTCCTGCGACGTATTCCTGAACCAATTCGGCTTCGAAATGCGCCTCGGACATCGTAAGTATTCTCCATATCTGCGTTATATGCTCACTACCGACCTCTATTATGAAATATCCCGGCTTTATGGGTATCAGGGCATGCTGTCCGCATGGCTGCTGCATTCTCGGAATACAGATGGCGGCCGGCCTTCTGCCTGTCATGTCGGTGATGACCAGAGAGTACATACCGCTATTACCTGCGCCTCCCTCTTCCCACTTACAGGGAATACCTCCTCCGGATATGTCTGTCGAAAAGATCTTTCGGATCATACAGAACCCCTCCTTCGCTATTTTTTAATTTCCTTTCGCTCAGACTACTACCTATCAGGCAACTTGTTAATAGACCCCTCTTATTCCTCTATCAACATGCTTTAGACGACGCCTTAAAGTTCTCCTTTTGTGGACGACCGTCCACAAAAGGAGAACTTTAAAAAAATTTATAAAAATAGCGACCCCGGACTAGAAGCCCGGGGGCTCCTTTGTATCACGCTCGCTTTGCTCGCGAAATAAGCCTCCGCTTTTCCATCATCCCCGAGGTGATGGCGTTATTGCGCCCATATTATACCTTTCTGTGACGGCCATCACCCGGGGTCTCTTGGAATATGAAAAACCCCCTTTATTTAAAAGGGGGTCGTCGTAAAAATGAGAGTGGTTCGGTAATCCGGACGAATTTTATGAAAGGGCATATACCCACTTGGTATAGCGACTTTCTTCTCCGAATCGTGGAACCCGCAAGACGCACGTCTTCGCGTTTTCTCTCAATAATTAAAAGAACAACCTCACTATAATACATTTATTGCTACTTGTCAATAGCCAAAAAGCCCCGTTTTAACGGGGCTTTTTGGCTTCTCTTAGTTTTTCTTCGCTCTCTTGCGATCGTTCTCGGTAAGATAAAGTTTCCTTATTCTTATCGATTTCGGAGTGATCTCCAGAAGTTCGTCGTCTGATATATAGTCGATCGCATCTTCCAGGGTTAAGGTTCTCGGAACTTCGAGCTGATCCTGAAGTCCTTCGTTCTTGGCGCGGAAGTTGGTGAGCTGCTTGGTCTTACAGACGTTCACATAAACATCACCTTCCTTGGCGTTGGATCCGAATACCATTCCTTCGTAGACAGGAACTCCGGCCTGAAGGAAAAGCTCTCCTCTGCCCTGAGCCGCAACGAGTCCGTAGTTATTGGTCTCTCCCGTTTCGGTCGAAACGATCGATCCATGTTCTCTGGATTTGATCTCTCCTTTGAATTCTTCATGGTCGAGGAAAAGAGTGTTCATGATCCCCTGACCTTTGGTGGCGGTCATGAAAATATTTCTGAGACCGATGAGTCCTCTTGTCGGTATCGCGAACTCGAGCTTACAGACTCCTCTGTCTACGGACATATCTTTCATCAGACCCATTCTCTTTCCGAGCATCTCTATTACCGATCCGGAATAAACTTCAGGAACTTCGATCGAAGCTAATTCGATGGGCTCCAGGGTCTTTCCTTCCACTTCCTTGAATATGACCTGAGGCTTTGATACCTCGAACTCATATCCTTCACGTCTCATCTTCTCGATAAGAATGGAAAGATGAAGTTCTCCTCTTCCGGCAACCACCCATTTATCGGTGGTGTCGGTCGAGACGACCTTCAATGCGACATCCGCCTCAAGCTCCTTCTGAAGTCTGTCGTTTATGTTTCTGGAAGTCGTGTATTTCCCCTCCTTTCCTGCGAAAGGCGAAGTATTCACTCCGAAGGTCATCTTGATCGTCGGCTCATCGATATGTATCGGAGGCAATGCGCGGGGATCATTGAGATCAGCGATCGTTTCTCCGATCGAAATATCGGTTATTCCCGCGATGGCGGCGATATCACCGGCCTGAACCTCCTCCACGTCCACACGGCTGAGACCCGAAAAAATAGTTATAGCTGAAATACTGGACTTTCTGACTACCCCTTCTCTGTCGATGACGGCAACCTGATCGCCGCGCTTCACCGTTCCGGAATAGATACGGCTGATGGCCATGCGGCCCTTATAGTTATCGTATTGGATATTGGCGACGAGTGCCTGGAAAGGATGCTCGAGATCCACTTTAGCGGCCGGAATATAATCGACTATCGCGTGGAATACCGGCTCGACGTCTTTCATGACCGAGAGATCCGATTCCAATCCGGCCTTACCCTGAACGCCTGAAGCGTATATGACAGGGAATTCTATCTGACTCTCGGTAGCTCCGAGATCTATGAAAAGATCATAAACGGCATTGAGAACCCAATCAGTGCGGGCTTCCGGCTTATCGATCTTGTTTATGACGACGATGACCTTATGTCCCGCCTCGATCGCCTTTCGGAGAACGAATTTGGTCTGAGGCATAGGGCCCTCTTTGGCATCGACGAGAAGAACGACTCCGTCGACCATTCTCATGATACGCTCCACCTCTCCACCGAAGTCGGCATGTCCGGGAGTGTCGACGATATTGATCTTCGTTCCCTTATATTCGATGGCGGCGTTCTTGGAGAAAATGGTTATACCTCTCTCTCTTTCGAGCTCATTCGAATCCATCATAAGCTCCCCGGTCTGATCGGATTTGAGCTTAAAATTTTCCGACTGTTTAAGAAGGGCGTCCACAAGGGTCGTCTTTCCGTGGTCTACGTGAGCGATGATCGCTATATTTCTTATATCCATTACAAAAAAATAAAACCGCGGGGAATTAGCTCCACGCGGGAGTACGGGCAGGATTATGTCACAAAAAGATATTATTATCAAGTAAAATCGCCTGTTTACGGGATATGTCGTTTTTCCTCAGATACTTGCCTTTTCCGGCCCTTTTCCAGTACCATTTAGCGGTCGTTCTAAAGAAAATAACTGATATGAAAACCAAACAGGACATCCTTTCCGAGCTTATCGGAGAAGTCAAAGAGAACCTTATAAGGATCGAGATCACCACGGCTTATGTTTCTAAGAAGCATTCCGAGGATCAGAAGGAGCATTTCCTTCATGAACTCGCCAAGCTCGAGGCTAATAAGAAGGAGAATGAGGAGTGGCTCACCTTCCTCGAAGAACAGTCAAAGAACGCCTAAGCTGATAAAAACACCCCTTTCGGGGTGTTTTTATTTTCCGGAATTATAGATGGCCCGAACCTCGTTATCAGAAAGAACCCTGCAGTAAACCAAGACCTCATCAATCAGCCCTCCAAAATATCCTCCCCAACTATTGGAGTTAGGTCCGCCGATGGCCGTAGTCGATCCGGATATACTTATGGGAGCAGCTCCGCCGGAGGCGTCCAATTGACCGTCTGAATAAACTTTCCACGTCGTTCCGTCTGTGCTGCCGGCAACATGATGCCAGGCATTATTGTTGACAACCCTTGTCCCTCTTCTCCATCCCTGATTATAAAAATCAACTATACCGCTGGCATTCGGCCCGATGACCAGCATATATGACAGACCGGAACCGGATATCCCGTACTTACTTAAAATATTACCGCTTGCGTCTGTCGTCTTTATCCAAGCAGTTACAGTCACGCCGCTCGTGCAGTCGAACGTCGAACTGTAAGGAATCTCGATCTTATCATCCGATCCGTCAAGTTGTATGGCCTGGCCGGTCTTCCCTTCCGCAAAATTCATCCCTGAACCATTAACGTTCACAGATACTCCGTTATTACCTGTCCCGGAAAGATCAGGAAAAAGAGATTGGCCGTCAGTGATAGGTCCTATGATTCCGTCCATATTCCAATAACCGATGATCTTCGACGCCGCTCTCCAAAGAGACACATCGCTCCCCACCTCCAATCTCCCTGCATCAATTCCTCCATCCTTAGCTGCTGCCTTCGACTGCTTCTCTGATTCCATAAGAGCGGTGAGCTCGAAGGTACTGGTACCCGGGATATATTGATAGTACTTAGTGAGGGAAGAATCGTTCTGGGGATCGATGGGTAGATACGGAATAAGGCTTCCTCCATATATATTATTGAAATTGATGGGCACCCAACCCGTACCATTCGTGTTTCTCAAATTCGCCGCTGTGACGCAGACATACTGCCAGCCCGAAGGGAGAGACGGCAGGGTCGCCGTGAGGTTCGGGCAGTTGGAAGCCGTATCAGGGAGGGAGATATATACACGGCTCTCGGTACCAAGAGAGACGGTCGGATTGTCGACGATGAAAATATCAACGGATTTCTTAAGTGACTCAAGGTCTGAGATCCTTTGGGAATCCCTCGCTTGAGCTAATAACTCCGCGGGATTCAGAACGATGACGACGGCGGCAGCGAGAACAGCCAAGATGGCGATGACGATCAATAGCTCCACTAATGTGAAGCTCTTAATGCTCCGATCGCTTATGCTCGACATATCAAAAAATTATATAACGCAAACCGCCGCTCATAAAGCGGCGGCTTGGTATTTTATCGATCTTGTCTTCAAACCCTATCCTCTCAGATATCTTCTGACGACGACATAACTCGATACTACTCCGATGGTTACCGCGAACAGAAGGTCGTATCCGAGTATCTGAGGGAGATGTGTGAGGAAATAATTCCAGATATTCATCTCCGGTATGAGAACTTTCACGACCGGTGACACGAGATAGATGAACGGCGCCGTGAATAATATTCCGGCGAGAGCCGAAGCTATTCCGTACATCATCCCCACTACGATATAAGGCCCTCGTATGAAAGCGTTAGAAGCTCCCACAAGCCTCATTATGCCTATCTCGTCTTTATTGGAGTATATGGCAAGAAGAATGGTATTGAATGACACTACGCTCGCGACAGCCGCGAGAAGCAGGGTCAGAACAAATCCTGCCTGTCTCCCTATATCCATGATCTTCGCGAGTCGTTCGATGACAAGCTGATTTTGGTTATAACTTATATTCTCGATAATGCTTTTGAATGAATCGTTTCCGAGATACGCGGCGATCGAAGCGTAATCATTCGGGTCGAATGCTTTTATATTGAGCGACGCCCTCAAGGGGTTTGTTCCGATCTCGCTCAATGCCTTCGAGATATCGCTGTCCTCGGGATGCTTCTCCTTGAATTTGGCGAGAGCCTGATCCTTCGAAACATATTCCACAGCCTTGACCTCCTGAAGACTTTCGAGCGAGCTCTTAAGCTTCAGCATCTCATCCTCAGGTGTGCCGTCCATGAAATCGACGCTGATATCGATCTTGTCCTGAACGAGGGATATCGCCTTTTCTCCGACGACTCCGAAAAGAAGCAATGATTCGAAGACGACGACGGCGAGAAGAAGAACTAATATCGTAGCTATCGATACCAGGTAATTTCTCGCAAAATTCTGTATTCCGTATTTTATTATCCTATAGAGAGTAGTAAGCATTTTTATACGAGAATATATTTACCTTTTTCTTCGTCCCTTATCATTCTTCCGTCATCCATACTGAGGACTCTTCTTTCCAGCTGATTTACTATGTCCTTATTATGGGTGGCGAGTATGACGGTGGTTCCGAGCTCATTGATCTTCGTCAGAAGATTGATGATGCCCCAGGTATTCACGGGATCGAGGTTTCCCGTAGGCTCATCGGCGATTATGACATCCGGATGATTTACCATTGCCCTCGCTATCGCGACCCTTTGACGCTCTCCTCCTGAAAGCTCATGTATATAATTACGGTGTTTTCCGGCGAGACCGACGAGATCAAGTACCTGAGGAGTCACTTCATCTATCTCCGTCTGGGGCCTTCCTGCCACCTCCATGGCGAAGACGACGTTCTCATATGCCGTCTTCTTGGATAGCAGTCTGAAATCCTGGAAGATTATACCCATATGACGCCTGAGCTCCGGCAGCTCGCTCTGACGTAATTTATTCACTTCGTACTGTCCGAATATGACACGTCCCTTGCTCGGAGTTTCTTCTCCGATCAACATTTTGATTAAGGTGGATTTTCCGGCTCCCGATCTTCCTACGAGCGAAACGAATTCTCCGGGATTTATTTTGAAACTCACATCCCGAACAACTTCGTTAGTGCCGTATTTCTTCGAGACATTATTGAATGTTATCACTGCTCTAATTTTAACTCCGCTTCTATGAACCCAGCAAGGTTTCCGGCCAAAACCTCCTCAGCACGACTTGTTTCGTGATCAGTTCTGTGATCCTTCACCATCTTGTAAGGATGAAGAACATAGCTTCTTATCTGATGTCCCCACTCGGGAGACACTTTATTTTTCAGATTTCCGATCTCCGTTTCTCTTGTCTCCTCCATCAGCTTCACGAGCTTTGCTTTCAGTATCGACATGGCCCTGTCTCTGTTCTGCGCCTGACTTCGCTCCGCCTGAGAGGCGGCCGAAAGTCCGGTCGGAAGATGTATCACTCTCACCGCTGTTTCAACCTTATTCACATTCTGACCGCCGGGACCCGAAGATCGCGAAAACTCCACTTTGATATCTTTTTCAGGAACGGCATATTTGTCCGAATCCAATTTTTCAAAAGCGGGAAGAACCTCGACGAGAGCGAAGGAGGTATGTCGGAGCTTCTTCGCGTCATAGGGAGATATACGGACCAGGCGATGGACCCCATATTCCATTCGGAGAAGATTATAGGCATCCTCACCTTTTATCTCGATGGTATCATCATCGATCATGAAAGTTTTCCATCCTCTGCTTTTCGCATAAGCGATATACATATTGAGGAGCATTTTCCCCCAATCGGCCGCATCTTCCCCTCCCGCTCCCGGAAATATGGATATGATGGCGGCGGCATACTCGAACTTATTCTTTTTTATATTGTCGGCCTCGAATTCATTAATATCCTCTTCTCCCGATATGGCGTCGAACTGATCGATCATCGATCGCAGAATTCCATATTCCTTGGTCTTCTCTTCGGCAGCCGCACGATCTCCCTTCCACAAGTCAGGATCCGAAACCTCGAATTCAAGCTCCTTAAGCCTGGTTCTTTTCTCCTCTATTTTGAATTTCTCGGAAAGGATATCTTTTAATTTTTGTATATCTTCTTCAGGCATCTTCAGTACATTTTCCCATAATTAAGACTACTTGAACAAATACTGTGGGTTATTTTAACCCACCAAACAAAAAGGCTGGTTCTTGTTTCCGGAAAAAGCGTCTCGGAGGTCGATCGAGCTTGGTCCATCGTTCCGATGGTCGATCGACTGAGAGCCGAGCAGTTATTCGCCGCAGGAGCGAATAAACTGCGTCTTTTTCCGGAAATAAGAACCAGCCTGAAACCCAGAGCCACCTCCCGGAATCGAACCGGGGACCTTTGCTTTACGAAAGCACTGCTCTACCAGCTGAGCTAAGGTGGCTTAACACAGGCCGTATTATTGCTTAAAACGGCCTCTTCTTCAAGTTATTTATCTCTACCGGAAGCCGCCTTTATAAAAGCCGTGAATAGCGGATGAGGCTCCATGAATCGGCTCTTAAACTCAGGATGAGCCTGAGTTGCCACGAAGAAAGGATGTATCTCCTTCGGAATTTCTATGAATTCGGCGAGCTCACCGTCGGGAGATTTTCCCGAGATGATAAGCCCGGAGTCCTCGAGGTCCTTATGATACTTCGGATTCACTTCATATCGGTGTCTATGTCTTTCGCTCACATTTCCACCCTCGGGCCCTTCGTATATTTCATCGACGAAACTCCCCTTTCTGATGACTGCGGGATATGCGCCGAGTCGCTGGCTTCCGCCCATCTTATCTTCCGTCTTCTGGCTTTCCAATATATCGATGATCGGACACGATGTATCCTTATCGATCTCCGTAGTATTGGCGTCTTTATGACCCAGCACATTCCTCGCTCTCTCTATCACTGCCATCTGTAGTCCATAACATAGCCCGAGGAACGGAATATTCTTCTCTCTCGCCGTCTTTATCGCTTCGATCATTCCCTCCGTTCCCCTGCTCCCGTATCCTCCGGGAACAACTATGCCGTCCATAAGAGAAACTATTCCGCCTATATCCTCTCTCTCGGAATCTATCGGGATTATCTTGATCTTCACTCCGTTTATCGCTCCACCGTGGGTCAGCGCCTCGTTCACTGATATATAGGCATCGGACTGGTCATGATACTTTCCGACAATTCCGACTTGGATCTCTTTCTCGGCTGTCACCAGCTTTCGGTATCTCTCCCGCCATTCAATGAGGTCCTTCTCTTTTTTCTTCTCTCCGAATATTCCGAAGAATGCATCAAGAAAACCTCCGTCTTCAAGCGCTATCGGTATCTCGTAGATATTCTTCGCATCGGTGGCGGGAATGACCCTCTCCCGCGGAACGCTGCAAAAAAGAGATATTTTATCGAGGTTCTCCTTTTCTATTGTCCTCTTGGCGCGCACCACAAGAATGTCGGGCATAAGTCCAAGACTCATCATCGCCCGCACGGCATGCTGTATGGGCTTCGTCTTCTCCTCATCGGAAGGAAAAACATAATCAACTTTCACGACATGGATGCTCGCGAAATTTTCCCTGCCTACCTTGAGCTGAAGTTGGCGCATTGCTTCGGCGAAAGGCTGTATCTCTATATCCGCTCCGAGAGTTCCGCCGATCTCAACTAATACGAAATCCGGCTTCTCCGTTTCCGCGACCGAGAGGATCCGATTTTGTATCTCGTCCGTTATATGAGGAACCACCTGTATTGTCCTTCCCAGAAAATCTCCCTTTCTCTCCTTATCAAGTACGGCGCGATATACCGAGCCGCTCGTGAAATTACTTCGCTTATCGAGATTCAGGGACATGAATCTCTCATAATGACCGAGGTCGAGATCGGTCTCCGCTCCGTCGTCAGTAACGAACACCTCTCCGTGTTGGGTCGGATTCATCGTCCCCGCGTCCTCGTTGAGATATGGATCTGTCTTTATCGGAACTACCGAGTATCCGTGAGAGATGAGTAGTCTGCCTAGTGATGCTGAAGTGATGCCCTTGCCTATACCGGAGATGACCCCGCCTGTGATGAATACGAAGCGGGTTTGTTTTAATTTCATGAATGAGGGTTTTCTTCATTATACCCCGACCGACCATACCTCCGAAGTGTAGGTTTTAAGGGAATTTTAGAAGTTATACACATTAATAACCGCCTAATCAGAACTTAAGCTCGCATGAGGCAAAAAATCATCGCTTAGATAATTATCCTTAAGAAATTCCTTATTAATAATATCTCCTCTTACATCAAGATGATTAAGATAAAACCTCATGCCTTCTAAAATAAATCTAAATTTTTTAATCTGCTCTGATAAACACGAAAGATTTATTTTACTTTTTAACTTAGAATCAAGATTTTTCTCACCATCAAAAATAGTGCTTATCGAATGACCATGAAGTAATTTATTCCTTAATTCAGAAAAATCTTTCAATGTATTAATAATCTTGTGATATTCAGCAGCCTTAATTAATTCCTCTTTAAAATCAAAATTTGCATTATAAATAAATAAGATCGTCTTATCGATAAAATTAATACGATCTACATTTTCCATTACTTCAAATTCATTAATATCTTTTTTAAGAGAAGCTAATGCAATATGCCGATAAAAAGTATTTAAGCTAACCTCAAGAATTATATGAAGACTAACAAGGCAGTCTATAATATCGTTTGTATTAATATCTGATTCAGAAATAATTCTGGCGCATTTTTCCTTATTTGACGAAATAAGATAACCAGATTCTGACCTTACCTTCATAGAATCTTTTATCTTAATAGTGTCATCTATCTTCTTAAATATATTCATATTGTGAGCGGGATACGGGAATCGGACCCGCGCCTCAACCTTGGGAAGGTCGCATACTACCACTGTACTAATCCCGCTTTTCTTTCGGAGCTACGATGATGGTCTTCTCGTCAGGAAGACGATAATTGAATTTCGCCTTCAGTTCTTTTATGAGATTATCCGATCGTCCGAGATATTTTATCTTCTCATCGATCTTCTGATTATCCTGCTGTATTTCCGCCGCCTCTTCCTGAAGCGCGGCAACCTGAGCTTTCAGGCCGGCGGTGTTTTTCTCCACTCCGTAAAACTGAAAAGAAGCGATCGCCAATCCGGCCAACAGTACTGAGACGATCGCTATTCTCATCATCCTTGATATTTTATGCCCTAAGAACTACTTTTTCAATAATTCTTTGAATACTTCAGGTGATATCGTCACCCTCCCTCTTTCTTTCAGTCTCTTTTTTCCCCGCTTCTGTTTATCCCAGAGCTTGGTCTTTCTTGTTCTGTCTCCTCCGTAGAGATATCCCGTGACATCTTTCTTCATCGCGGAAATATCTTCTCTCGCAAGGATCTTCCCCATGCCCTTTACCTGGATCATCTGCACAAAAAGCGCTTTAGGCAGAAGACCCTTGAGATCTTCGGCCACCTTTCTGGCAAGTCTCGCCGCCTCATCCTTATAAACGATCCTCGTAAGCCCCGAAACCTCTTCTCCCGCGACAAGTACTTCAAGTTTCGTCACATCTGCCGGCTCATAACCGACGAGCTCGTAGCTGAATGAAGCGTATCCCAAGGAAACCGACTTCAACTTATCATCGAAATCAGAAACGAGTTCCGAAAGAGGCATCTTGGCGCGCACTATCACGCTGTCCTCGAACGATTCCGTCTCGGCTTCTCCAATCTTGAAGAACTCTCTGAGGCCCAATATCCTTCCGAGATATTCAACGGGCGCCATTATTCGTATCGCAACTATCGGCTCCTTGACCCCCATATTATCCTCGGGAAAATCCTTCGGACTCTCAACGGGGATCTCTCCGTTCTTCGTCATCACCTTGTAAGCGACCGACGGAAAGCTCGTTATTATCTCGATGTCGAATTCTCTTTCGAGTCGCGCGGTCACGATCTCAAAATGAAGCCTTCCTAAAAAACCTGCTTTAAATCCTCTTCCTAATACCTCACTGTAATCCGACTCGAGCGATATCGAGGAATCCATGAGATGCAGCTTATTGAGAGCCGCCTTGAGGTCTTCGTACTCGCTTCCGTCCTCGGGATAAAGGGAAACGAAGACGACCGGGTTCGGCGGAGTGTATCCGGGAAGTTCCGTATCGCCTATTGTATCTCCGATCTTCAATACTCCCGGATCCTTTATGCCCGTCGCGATATATCCGATCTCTCCGGCTTCAAGCGCATCTATCACTTTCGGTTCGGGAGTGAATATTCCGACCTCCTTTATCATGAATTCCCTATCGACTCCGACAAGCTTCGTCATCGTCCTCGCCGAAAGTCTTCCTGAAAAAACACGCACATAAGCGACGATACCTTTATGGTCGTCGTATATCGAATCGAATATCAGAGCCTGATTGCCGGTTCCTTTTTTCGGAGGAGGAACCTTGTTCACCACTCCCGTCAGAAGCTCCAAAACGCCTTCACCTGTTTTCGCCGAAACTTTATATATCTCCGATTCATCGCACTTAAGAAGTTTCGCGAGTTCTTTGATGATGAGAGGTAATCCCGAGGGATTAAGGTCTATCTTATTGACGCAGCCGATCATCGTGAGTCCGACCTTCTTGGCGGCCTCGAAGTTAGCTAAGGTCTGCGCCTGTATTCCCTGGGTCGCATCCACGAGCAGTACGGCGCCTTCAACGGCTGTGAGCGCCCTCGATACCTCGTATCCGAAGTCGCTATGCCCCGGAGTATCTATGAGGTTCATCTCATACGACTTCCCCGCCACCGTATGCTTCATACGGACAGGGGTCATCTTGATCGTAATACCCCTCTCCCGCTCCAGCTCCATCTGGTCGAGATATTGGGGCTTCATCTGACGTGCCGAAACAGTGCCCGTTATTTCAAGCATGCGGTCGGCAAGAGTCGACTTGCCGTGGTCTATATGGGCGATTATTACAAAGTTTCGGACAGAGTCCATGAAGCGGATTATTGCATAAATATAGGGCTTTCTCAATGAATCGACCCCAACTGAGTAGTTGGGGTAGATATCGCGTTATAACCTATATTTTAGCCAAAGTGAGGTCGATTATCAGACGTGAAGGAGGATTGTCGTTGTTGTATACGAATTGCGAAGTTCCCGTCTCTTCGAATATATATCCCGGAGGAGATTCGACGGTATAGGAGATCATCGAATCGACGCCCGATTGCTTCTCATAGACGAATCTGAAGTTCTCCGAAAGCACTCCGGGACGCTCATAATTCATGGAAAGGGTCTTTTCTTCTCCGGCGGGAACGGTCATCCAGTATCCGAACACCTTCTTCCCTGATTCTATTCCCGACTCAAAAGAGAGAACATCCTGATCCGAAGCATAACTCTCCTTAACGTAATTCTTCTTCGGAATCACCTTTTTATTGGTGGCACCCGTTGCTGATACGGTTTGGGACTTCTGCGGAGTGAGCACCCTCACATAGCTTTGATTGGGAACTCTGTAAAAACGTTTATCGGCGTTCTTGCCCTCATGTATCCTTGTGATCGAAACTGCATCACGCACATATCCGTTCTCATCTATCGAACTCTTGAGAGTGACCTTCTGTCTTATATAGGCGTCTGTCTTCTCTCCTCCCAGATTAGCGGTCACGACGGCGAGATAATCACCGAAGGCCGCGTCAGGCATATCGTATACCTCTCCTGCCCATTGCTGTTTTATCGCAAAATTCTCGATCCTCTTGTCGGTGGAATAAACCTGAACGTCTTTATTCTTCAATCGGTAGGTCAAAGCGTCCGTAACGGCTTTTTTATCGGACGAAGACATGCTCTTTATCCTTGTTATCATCGCCGGCATAAGGGACTTAAGAACATTCTTACGGTCCCCTCCGCGAATATCGGAATCTCTCGCCACCTCATCCTGAACCGCCTCCAGGAAATTGCCTTCATCAAGGACCATATTATATTCAGGCAACTCCACCGGCCCCGTCACATGCAATATATCAGTGACCACTTTATGGTTTATGGCTATGGCACCTTTGAACTTTATGTTCTTATCGGCATACACGGAAGAACTTTCCATGAATCCGAGAACTTTGGAAGCTGATGTGGGAAAATCAAAAAACCAATTGGCGTCACGCGCACCCCAGTCTGCCGTTATGGCTTGTAACGGTAATGGCGGTATCACCTTGGAACTCAGGAATTTATCGGGATAATAGATATCATTGACGCTGATATCCTCTATTTCTCCTCCGGCGAGTTTTATGACCGCATAACTGCCGATGAATCCTCCTGAAGGCCTCATCTCGGAATCATTGACGAAGAAAACGACAAAATAACTTTCTCCTTTGAGTAAAGATATCGCCCCATCGAGAAGATCGGTAGCTCCGGATATTTTAGACTGAAGGGCCAGGTATCCGGCTGATATCGTATCCGCCATTCCTATGGTCGCCATCTTGTTTCGGACATCTCCTCCTATGGTCGAAACATTAGTCGTATTCTTTTTTATATTTTGCAGCTCGTTGAGAAGCTTGCCTCCGTCTCCCCAGATCCAGATCGCCCAGTTCTTCTTGACCTCCTCGGTCGAAGACAAGGCACCCAAGGCGGAATTATTCATCTCTCTCACTGATCCGATAAGCGCAGGTATCTGCTTA
>Ga0172379_10004403_pt1 | contig 20868 bp, 20 predicted proteins | sample GrowelOW334metaG_FD_119756 | JGI IMG/M metagenome (GOLD analysis project Ga0172379, IMG submission 119756) | Groundwater microbial communities from an aquifer near a municipal landfill in Southern Ontario, Canada - Groundwater well OW334 metaG | ecosystem: Environmental > Aquatic > Deep...
GATCCGCAGAAGCTCTCCGCCGTCCTGAAAAAAATCATATCTTCTTCTTGACAACTTTCATCTTCTGACAGATAGTGACGTTATCGTTTGTGTTCACCTGAAATCATCGGTTTCAGGCAATGCTATATCGCATTGAGGAAGCAAGGTGTAAATCCTTCACTGTGCCGCAACCGTGAATTCATTCAGAATTCGTCTCCGGTCACTTCGGAGATACAGTCGGAAAACTAACAAACGTCAATTCCCGAGCAGGAACCTATGCCTTCACCCGACTATCATAAAACCCATCCCGCATTAGATATCTCCAAATATTCGCTCGCTTCTCCGCCTGCCGTTCTTACCGCTGACCTGGCTTCCCTGGCCGTTGAAGCCCGGACTTCTTCCGCCCCCGTAGATGTCAACCGGATCTGGTGGTATGACTCTCTGCCCGAACAGCTCAATACTTCCGCTTCCGAATTCCCCCATTCTCTGGCCGCACTGGAAATTGACCGGTTGCTTAAATCTCTCCCTCCCGGGCAAGCCCGTCTCATCCTTCTGGTCAGTCCGGCATATCGTTTTTCTGAAGCCCGCCTGGATCTCATCTTTGCCACTTCCCCGACCAGCTTTGATGTATACGGCATTCCGGTCAGGGAGTCTCCCCGGCTTACCGAAGCCAGATTAAATCAGTTTGCTCTCAGAAGTGACACCCCCGATCTTCCTCCGCTTACCGGACTTGACGCCGTCACCACTCCGCTTTGGATTACCCTACCCTCAGCCGGTGATCTGCTGCCCACCGCCCGCACCTGGATCGACCTGCCTGAGTCGGTCTGGCAGCAAATTGCTTCCGGTGAAATTAAAACCCGCTGTCAGGAATTGACCGCCGCCTGTGAGCCGATTGCCCAGGCCATCCTTTCTGATATCGGTCAGCAGCTTGACCCGCACCAGATCGGCCTGATTGCCGAATCCCGGATGGCCGATGTCTCAGGTTGGGATATCGACATCTCCGGATCCGACTGCGGTCTCCCCAACTCCGCCTTTCTTAACTCCGCTTCCGCCGATTCCGCTGCCGGCTCAAAAACAGAATCTGCCCGTTGTCCGGAAATTATTTGCCCCCGCTGCGACTGGAAACCCCAAACCAAACAGGTCGCCCAAATTACTTCCGGACACCTGAAAACCTGTCCCTGCTGCAATTGGCCGGAGGCCCCCCTCCCCGCGGCAGTACCCGAACCGGCTCTTCCCAACACCTCCCTCCCGACCTTCGTTCCTACCATTAATATCCTGGCCTGGTGGTCCTGGTTGTCCGACTGGCAGACCAAATTATCCGCTTGAATAAACCGTCCCTCCCGGCTATAATACTTGACACGAGTCGCTAAGACTCTTTTTTATTGAGTCTAAAAACTCAAAATACCCTGCTAAGCCCCGGCTAAGTAAGGTATAATTTGCACCATGAAATTACTAGTCTATTTACGGGAAACTCTCGCCGAGCTTAAACTGGTGCGCTGGCCTTCCCGTAAAGACACCGTCAACCTGACTCTCCTCGTAATTGTCATTTCAATTATTGTTGGGGCTTATGTCGGCGGACTGGATTTCGCTTTTACCAATATCTTAAAAATTCTTTCTACTAAATAAACACTTATGCCGACAGATCCCCAAACCGATACTGTTCAGGACGAAGTTTTTTCTGTAGACACTGCAGAACAGACTCCGGTTGCCAACGCCCCTGCTCCGGTTGAAAGCATCACCGAGCGTGGCCTGGGCTCCAAAGTCATCCCCGGTCATTTAATCATCAATCCCAATACCGAGCTTTCCGCCAAAGCCAGATGGTATGTTGTTCACACCTATTCCGGTCATGAAGCCCGGGTAGCCGAAACTCTTCGCCAAAGGGTAGCCACCCTCGGCCAAACCGACAAGGTCTTTGAAGTTCTCATTCCCACTCAGGATAAAATCCAGATCCGCCACGGTAAAAAATCTTCAATCAAAGAAAAAATCTTCCCCGGCTATCTGCTGGTCAAAATGCTTTTGGACGATGATTCCTGGTTAGTTGTCAGAACCACCGCCGGCGTCACCGGATTCGTCGGTATCGGCAATAAACCCACCCCGCTCTCCGCTCCGGAAGTGGACGCCATTATGCAGTTTGCTGCCTTAGGTGCACCCAAATATAAGGCCAACTTCAGTGTCGGTGAGGCTGTTAAAATCACGGATGGTCCGTTTGCTGATTTCTTAGGCTCAATCGAATCAATTGATGAAGCTTCCGGCAAACTTAAGGTTTTGGTTTCTATCTTCGGTCGGGAAACTCCGGTAGAATTAGATTTCCTGCAGGTTAAGAAAATTTAAATCATATGGCTCCAAAAAAAATCAAAGTCATTCTTAAACTGAATCTTCCTGCCGGCACTGCCACTCCGGCCCCTCCGGTTGGTCCGGCTTTAGGTCAGCACGGAATTCCCATCATGGATTTCGTCAAACAATATAACGACAAGACCAAAGATCAGAAAGGTGACATTATTCCGGCAGTCATCACCGTCTACGAAGACCGCAGCTTTACCTTTGTTACCAAACTTCCCCCCGCTTCTGCCTTGATTAAAAAGGCATTGGGCCTCAAGGAAGCTTCCAAAAAACCCGGCCGCGAATCTGCCGGCAATATCACTAAAGACCAAATCAAGGAAATTGCTCAGAAAAAACTCGGTGACCTGAATACCGACTCTCTGGAAGCTGCTATAAAAACTGTCGAAGGTACCGCCAGATCCATGGGAATTAAAGTTGTTTAAATCTTCCTTTTCATTTCCTTAACCGATATTTCTCTCCTTTTGGGGCTCCTTTTTACCCCATCAAACTATATAAATTTGTATTATCAGTCAGTCTAACTGCATCAGGTGTTCTGTCCCCACCGCTTGAGCAGGTTTTACTCCCCAACCGCCGGCCGATTTTTTCTCTCCCTTAACTTCCGCTCCTGTTTCCTCTTTTTTCAACCCTTAGTTTATGTTAGAATACCGCCACCTCACTACCGGATTTACCGTTTTTGAGGCAGTTTAAACGCCTATGGGCAAAAAACGCATTACTGCACTTGGTTCCACAAACGAAGACGAACAAAAAGCCAAACGGGCTATTCAGTTGGAACAGAAAAAACTCCGTGAAGGTAAAACCGCTAAAGCTCCCGGATTAAAAGGCGGGCAGAGAGTCGTTGACACTACCGCCGAAACCCTGGCCGAATATGAAACTATCCAACAAAAACAGGCAGCCGCCGCTCCGGATGCCGAAACTGTCCCGGTAAAAGCCTCCACTAAAAAACGCCGTCTCCGTTCAACTGCCTATAAACAAGCCAAACTTAAGATCGATTCTGATCGGACCTACTCTTTATCCGAAGCTTTAAACCTGCTGAAAGAAGTTTCTCTGACCAAATTTGACCCCACCGTCGAACTGCATCTGATTCTCAAATCCGGCTCCTTCAATCAAAACGTTGAGCTGCCCTTCTCCACCGGAAAAACCAAACGTATTGCCGTAGCCGATGACCAGATCATGGCTCAGATTGAAGCCGGCAAAATTGATTTTGACGTTTTGTTTGCCTCCCCGGCTCAGATGGGTAAGTTGGTTAAATTTGCCAAGGTTCTCGGTCCGAAAGGTTTAATGCCTAACCCCAAAAACGGCACCGTCGTCGCCGATCCTGAAGCTGCTGCCAAAAAAGTTGCCGGACAGATTTCCGTCTCTCTCAAGACCGAAAAATCAGCTCCGGTCATCCACACCATTATCGGCAAGCTCTCCCAAAAACCCGCTGAATTAACTAAAAATATCGAAACTATTTTCGCCGCCCTTCCTCAAAACCAACTTAAAAAAGCCGTCATTAAATCCACCATGAGCCCGGCCATCAAGTTCACTCTGTAAAACAGCTCTTGATTAAACTTTGGCAGGTGAATATAATGCTGGTTTGTTAACCTAAGACAGCTGGTAGTCAGTCTCAAAGGCCGACATAAATCCCGCCGAGGTCACATATGTCTCCTAAAAAACTCAATCCCCAAAAAGTTTCCCTGGTCTCCGACCTAAAACAACTGGTTTCTGATTCTAAATCTATTGCCGTGGTTGATTACAAAGGTCTGAAAGTTTCCCAGGCTACCGAGTTGCGCAAAGCTGTCAAAAAAGCCGGTGGTCAGATGATTGTCACCAAAAATACTCTCTTCTCCCTCGCCTATGGTAACCCGGAACTGAAAATTGACGGCCCGTCAGCTTTTATTTTCTCCCAAACTGACGAAATCTCCGCCATTAAAGCGGTTTCCGACTTCGCTCAAAAGAATTCTCTCCCCACATTCAAAATCGGCTTTTTAAATAACCAGACTCTCTCAGCCGAACAGATTTCCGCCTTAGCTACCCTCCCCGGCAAAGACGCCCTGATTGCCAAAACCGTCAGTTCCCTTAAATCCCCGCTTTTCCGACTGGTCTACAACCTTAACTGGAACATTACCAAATTAGTCCGTACTTTGGATGCCGTCCGTGCGGCCAAAACCAATTAAATATCTGCTTAAATGTCTAAATAAAAAACCAATAAAGGAGGTGACACACAAATCATGTCAGACAAATTGAATAAACTCATTAGCGAAATCGAAGGCTTATCAGTCATCGATCTTGCTGAACTCGTCAAAGCTTTAGAGGAAAAATTTGGTGTCACCGCTGCCGCTCCAGTAGCTGCAGTTGCCGCTCCGGCTGCTGCCGGTGCTGCCGAAGCTGCTCCCGCTGAAGAACAGTCTTCTTTCACCGTCGTTTTGAAAGACGGAGGCGCCACTAAAATTGCCGTAATTAAAGCTTTGCGTGAAATCAATCCCAATCTGGGACTGAAAGAAGCCAAAGACTTATCCGAAAAACCGGGTGCTGTTATAGCTGAAAATGTCAACAAAGCCGCAGCTGAAGAAGCTAAGACTAAATTGACTGCCGCCGGTGCAACGGTTGAGCTTAAATAAAACTTAAACCGCCTGTTCTTAAAGGATTTTCCTTTCTCAAGGCGGTTTTTGTTTGGCTTTTTTATTTTTTTGCTACGCTTTTTTTATACAGATCCAGATTTTCGATTGCCACCCCTGTTCCCCTCACCACACACAACAACGGATCTTCGGCCATATGACAGGGCACTCCGGTTACTTCCGTCATCAGCTTGTCAAAATTCCGCAAAAGCGATGTCCCCCCGCTCATTACAATCCCCTTATCAATAATGTCTGATGCCAATTCCGGCGGTGTTTCTTCAAGCACTCCTTTTGCCGCTCCGATAATCTGCAGTAGAATGGGTTTAATCGCCTCCGTTATCTCCGTTGACGACACTATTACCGCCCTGGGCATACCGGTTACGCTGTCCCGTCCTTTTACTTCTAAAAGTTCCGTCTCAGGCAGTATAACCGCCGAGCCGATCTTTAACTTGACCTCTTCCGCCGTCGTTTCCCCCACAAACAGGTTATGTTTTTTCCTTAAAAAATTGGCTATTGCCTCATCCACCTTATTACCGGCTATCCGGACGCTTTTATGTACTACCACCCCGCCTAAGGAAATTACTGCCGCTTCGGCCGATCCGCCGCCGATATCGATAATCATATTCCCCGAAGCCGCCGCAATCGGCAGCTTTGCCCCGATTGCTGCCGCCAGCGGTTCATCTATCAGGAATGCCACTTTAGCCCCGGCCGATAAGGTCGCATCCAGAACTGCCCGTCTTTCCACCTGTGTCACTCCGGCCGGAACACATATCATCACCTCCGGCTTAAATAAAAACACCGTTCCGCATACTCTCTGAATAAAATATCTCAGCATTGCTTCCGTTACCCGGTAATCCGCTATCACTCCGTCCCGCATTGGCCGGCTGGCCGCAATGTTTCCCGGTGTCCTGCCCAACATTTCTTTGGCTTCGTTTCCGACTGCGACTACCCGCCCGTCCTCCACCCCTACTGCCACTACCGTCGGCTCGTTCATCACAATTCCCCGTCCGGCCTGCCACACCACACTATTGGCTGTTCCTAAATCGATTGCAATTCTTTGTCCGAAAATCGTCATCTTGATATATTTTGACCTCTTTAGACCAGTTAAACCTGGTTACTTAGCGAGTTGATTTAATGACACTTTCCCGTATTTGTCCAGAGTTTCTTATAAGGCTTAGTGATAAAATTACGGCGAGTATGACCAATATCGTCCGCACTCGGCTGCTGACTTTCATCGCCGGATTGATTATCGTTCCGGTCGGCACGGTCCTTGCCGTCATGTTTGCCAAAGGCTATCGTCCCGATCTGCAAAAGGGTCAGATTACCGTCTCCGGTATTTTATCTGCTCATACTTATCCCGAAAACGCTCAGATTATTATCAATGGTCAACCCGCTTCTTCCGTCACTAATGCCAATCTGAATTTGCCCCCCGGTCAATACACCGTCGAATTTAAAAAGGAGGGTTATTCCGCCTGGAAAAAAGATCTTCTCATTGAAAAGGAAATTGTTACCACCGCTACCGCCGTCCTTTTCCCGACGGTCGCGGCTCTTAAACCCATCAACTACCAGCCCGCGTACCTGGTCACCCTCTCTCCCGACGGCACCAAGGTAGTCTATCTGTCTCAGACTAACCAAATCTATTCCCTCGACCTAAGCGAGTCTCCTTTGGGCATCCTTAACCGGGACTCACGTCTTATCGGCGCTCTTCCTCCGGGACTTTCCCGTTCCGCTTTTCAGTCTACCTGGTCCCCGGATTCCAGATTCATTCTTATTGCCGACCCTACGACTTTCAAAAATGCTTCTCCGTCAGCCTATTTCATCGATCCGAATAATCAGCGTATTTCCTCTGCTGCCAGTTCCGTCGTTTATCTGCTTCAGAGTTGGAAAGACCGCCGGATTACTCTGCAGGCTCAGATGTTTAATACTCTTCCTCCTGCCTTAAAACCCGTCCTGGCCACCGCCTCAGCCGATTTAGTCTGGTCTCCCCGGGAAAATAAACTCCTCTATACCGCTACCGCTTCCGCCGCCTTACCGGACAAAATTAAACCGCCGCTCCCCGGCAGTAACACTCAGCTTCAGAACCGCCAGCTGCAACCGGGCAGGGTTTATGTCTACGATCTGGAAGAGGATCGGAATTTCCAAATAGATGAAATCGTTCCGGTTACTCCCACACCTAAAAAAACTAAGGCTAAAACCTCCCAAACCGTGTCAAATCAAGTCAGTCTGCCCAACAACGGTTGGTCCTGGTTTCCCACTTCCTCCCATCTCTATCGGGTCAGAAACAACCAGGTAACCATCACTGAATACGACGGACAAAACCCGACCATTGTTTACTCCGGCCCCTTATATGAAAATACCGCCATCCCGTATCCGTCAGGCAAACAAATGCTTCTTCTTACCCGTTTTGAAACTACTCCGGCTGCCTCGTCTTCCGCTGAACCCAGTCTCTATGCCCTCACGCTTCGTTAAACCTGGATTCCAGAGTATAATTTCTCTGCCTGAGCCAAACATAATTCCTTTTTAAATTTGCCTCCATAGCTCAACGGATAGAGCAGTCCCGTCCTAAGGGAAAGATGAGGGTTCAATTCCTTCTGGGGGCACCCGCACTGTTTAACTCCCCGGATTTCAGGCTGTCAAGAATAACTTATTTACGCTAAAATCATCCCAGTGTTTCGGGGTGTGGTGCATCGGTGGCACGCCAAGTTCGGGACTTGGAGGCAGAGGGTTCAATTCCCTCCACCCCGACTAAAATCAAATCTCTGCGGAAACAATTATTGCGTCCCGCGCTCTGTCATCGCAGATGCAATCCCGTTTTTAACCTCTCTGTCCTTAGGTTAAACCCCAAAATTTACTTCTAAACAAAGTCTCCGCCGACCGAAACAAACTGAAAGACTTGTTCTATAAGTCCTTTGAAGCCATTTTTTACTACAGGACTCTGTGAAACTAAAATTGTATCAATTTTTTCCTCTTTTTTTATCTCTCCTGATTGTATCTTTTCATCGTTCAAGCTTACTTTCTGAAGAATTTCTATCTTTCTTGCACTCATGCATTCATAGAACCACTTCCGTTTGACCTTGTCAATAGGTAAGCCGTCATTTTGCGCACTTATTGTGAACAGAATCAGCGTCTAAACACCCGGCTTCTTATTTGCGCTTATTCCGCCGCTTCCCAATCTCAGCTAAAACTCTATAAGTTACTTTTTACCCTTAACCAACTTCCTGAACGTGTTTTCCCACTCTTTGGAATAAAGGATTTCTTCAACCGCTAAATTGTAATCATGAATCTCTTCTTTGGTAAACCAAATCTTAATTTCATTCTCCGCTTCTTCAACCGTTCCGGATGCGTGAACCAGATTTCTCACCGCTCTCTCATCATCGTCGGCAATGAAATATGAATCAACCGTATAGTCAGCCGTAATTGATCCGACGTCTGCCGACAACGGATTAGTCCCGCCCCGGATTTTTCTCACATGGGAAATTGCATGCGCCCCTTCCAGCACCATCGCCACCACCGGACCGCCGGTCATATAATGTACCAGCTTTTTCTGTATATCCCTTGCAATATCCATCGGATCTTTTTTCAAATCAATCCCCTTTTCTTTATAAGCCGCAATTGTCTTTTCGCCCAAAGCCCGGGCAGCGCTTTCGGGTTGGTCGTAATGTCTCCTGGCCAGTTCTTCCGTCGGCCAAACCATCTTCATCGCTACCATTTTTAACCCTTTTTTCTCAAACCTGGACAGAATTTCTCCCACCAATCCCCTTTGTACCCCATCCGGTTTTATTAATACCAGACTTCTTTCGGTAAATCTCAAATTCCAACTCATTGTCATGGATTTTACGCCCTCCCTATTATTCTCTCAAGTGGTTCATTAATTCTCTGACCGATTTTTCTTCAGTTTCCCCGACTACAGCCAACCGCAGATGGGAAATTTGGAACAATTCCTCAGCAATTTCCCTGACTTGCTCTGACGTTACCCTCATCAAACTCTCCGTAAGTGTATCGTAATCTGTCATTTTTTCCGGTTTATCCAATACCTGTCTGGCAAAAAATTCCATCTGATGAATCGGATTCTCTTTCGCAAATACAAACTGCCCCCGCAGCTTCTCCTTTGCTGCCGCCAGTTCCTTCTCTTTTAAATGCACCGACTTTAACCGCTTCATCTCTTCCCACACCGCCTCAACAGCTGCCGCAAACTTCTCCTTTGCCACTCCTGCATACACACTCCAAACTCCTACGTCTTCCATATGTGCTGCCGACGCATGCACGCTGTAGCATAACCCCCTCTTTTCCCTCAACTCAATAAACAACCGGCTTGATAACCCCTGGCCCAGATATGAAGTCAACACTGCCAAAGGAAATCGCCGCTCATCAGCACTATCAAAACATCTCAAACCCATCTCGAAGTGTATCTGATCTGCCGTCTTTTTCTGATATACCCCCACCTCAAAACCCGCTGTGTTGCCCGACAATGGGTCAAAACTTCGTCCGGGGACTGCCGGTAACCCTCCGAACAACTTCTCTATCTCTGCCAGTATCTCCTTCTCCCGCACAATCTTTCCTGCTATTACCACCGCCAGTCTCCCGGCCACATATTGCTCATCATGATATTTAATAAACTCTTCTCGGGTTATTCCTTTGATTACTTCGGGTCGTCCCAGAACTGTCATCTGCAGCGGGTTTCCGGCAAACAACTTCTCCTGTAATACCTCCGACACTATTTCATCCGGTCGGTCATCCCGGCGGTTGATTTCCTCTACCACCACACCTCTCTCTATTTCTAAATCCTTCTGAGGAAATATCGGGTTCAGCGCCAGCTCGGTCAGCAGCTCCAATCCCTCTTTCCATCTCTCTGCTACAATTTTGCACCAATAAGCTGTCGCATCCACGTCCGTCCAGGCATTCTGAATCGCTCCCAACCCCTCCAGATAACTGGTTTCCCTATGTGTCGGAAACTTCTTCGTTCCCTTAAACACCATATGTTCCATAAAGTGGGACAGCCCATTTATCTTCTCCGTCTCATACCTGCTGCCCGTCTTCACATACACCCCGATTGCCGTGCTTTCCACTCCGACCATTGGCACCATGACCACCTTCACTCCGTTTGTTAATTTTGTATATGTATACATTAGCCTGTCTGATTTTACCCTTCTTAAACGCAAACTCCAATTCCCAAATCAAAGCTACATTCTCTCTAAAGTCCTTATTCCCAACAACTCCAGTCCGTTTTTCAAAACTCCGGCTACTCCACTAGTTAGCCTCAATCGCCACATTTTTTGACTTTCATTGTCAGCAGATAGAATAGAGTGCTGATTATAAAAGGTGTTAAACCTGGCTGCCAGCTCCTGCAGATATGTCCCGATTACATTTGGTCCCAGTCTTACTCCTGCCTCAGCTACCGCCTCCGGATACCGTTGCAGCCACCTCATTACCCTCAGCTCTTCTTCCGTCAATTTACACGCCTCTGCCGTAGCTGATTCCTCCGTTTTTATCTCTCCGCCGGATTTGAAAATTACACTCCGGCATCTGGCATATGTATACTGCAGATACGGACCTGAACTTCCTTCCAGATTCACTGATTGCTTCACATCAAAGACGACATTTAGTTCCGGATTTGTTTTTAGCACTGAGTATTTAACAGCTGCTAAAGTTACTGTCTCCACAATTTCCTCTATTTCCTGATTCGTCATCCCTTCTGCCTTAACCAAACCCCGGCCCAACGCCTTAACTTCATCAATCAGGCTGTCTACCGTCATAATCACTCCTGTTCGGGAGGCTATTTTCTTCCCTACCAAGCTTACCATCCCCATCGGTAGATGGTATTCCCGCCCCACAAACTCCTTGTCCAGCTCTTCCAGAGCCTTTATTACTACCGCAAAATATCCGGTCTGTTCATTGGCCACCACATGTATACACCTGTCAAAGTTAAACGTTTCTCTTTGCAGATATGCCAGCGCCATTTCTTTCCCCTCATACGTCGGGTTACTGTCTGCCGTTACGAACACCCGCTTGTGCAGACCGAATTTTTCTCCGTCAAATATTATTGCCCCCTCACTTTCTGTAAACACCCTACCCACATTTTTCATTACCAGCTCTTTACCCCTGTCTGCTACTTCCGACTCAAAAAACAACCGGTCAAACTTGGTCCCAAATCGCTCATAAAAAGACTTATAGTAATCTAAGCTCCATTGCCTTGTTCTAGAATAAATATCCGACTTATCCGCCTTTTTTTCATATAAACCTTTATTCAGATCATCGATCTCCTGTTTGTTCGTCTCATATTCGCTGCTGCCCTTTATATATCCTTCACCCAACAGATGTGCCCGCTCAAACAACGACATTTTTTCTGCTTCTTCCCAACTCAGTCCTCTCTCCGCCAGTATTTTTTCTGTCCCCCAAATCGCCTTCGCCACATGTGGACCGATGTCGCCCTGATAATTAGCCCGGAATACTTCCGCTCCGTTTTTTTCCAAAATCCTTGCCACTGCTTCCCCGGTGATCAACGTCCGCATATGTCCGATGTGTAATTCTTTATGTGTATTGGGATGTGCATATTCCACCATCATCTTCCGTCCTGCAAACTGTTCCCCTTTCCCGTATTCTTCTCGTCTCCCCAGCACATCAATTAACCCCTTGGGCCATACCCTCTCTTTCAGTCTGACATTCACAAACCCGGGGCCTTCAACCTTAACTGTATCTATATCCTCATCCCCGCTTAATGCCGCAGCGATTTTCTCCGCCATCTCCCGCCCCCCTTTATTTACCAACGCCAAATTAGTCGCATAGTCGCCAAACTCTTCTACCTCCGGATGTCGCCATACTACAGTTTCAGGATTCACTCCGGCTGCAGCCGCTGCTTTCAACTTCAATCTTTCTACAATTGTCTCCAGCATTCCTTTCTTCATAATTCCTCCTATTTTAACCCACCCCCTTTGCTCATATCCACCGGAGTGTCACAATACTGCTCATCCTTTCCCTTTTTCCAATCAAAAAACTGCTTCCGTTTTTTACCTAAACTCCAATCGAAGCAATTCTCTGATAAATTATAAGTTCTTCAACCAGTTAAAATGCTGCTGGTCAATCGGCATCAATGAATTTTGCCTTAGTCATAAACGGTACCACCCTAATTTGCCGGTCTTTTCCTTCAAGTTGTGCTATGATTATCACAACTTCATAGTTCAGTTGCTTCTTAAAGCATCTTCCGTTCTTTTTTACACCTACAAGCAGTCTTGTTATTATTCTGCTAACGCAGGAGGTTCGGGTTGATATATAGGCATTTTTATAACCTACTTATTCCGATGAATACCTTCACCTGGTTATCTTCCACCATCATTATTCCATTATCAATCAATAACTCATCAGTCTGCCCGCCGGGCTTTCGCAGAATAACTTTTTTACTAATCATGGACACGAAATTTGCATGAGTGGGCAATACATCAAATTCTCCGGCTGAATTATATGATGTCACTGCATACAATTCCCCCTGAAATATCAATCCCTGTCTGCTTCTAACCTCTACCTGCAAGGTTTGTTCTGTCATTTCTCTCCTACCACCTCGCCTGCTTTGCCTATATACAGAAACTTCTCCTCACCCACCTGATCATACTTACCGTCGAGAATCTCCGTTACTCCCTGAATAGTCTCTTTAAGGCTCACAAACTCTCCTTTTCTGCCGGTTTGTTCTTCTGCCACGAAAAAGTTCTGGGTCATAAAGTTCTTTACCTTCTTTGCCCGCCGGTACAGCAGCTGATTCTCCGCTGACAATTCGGATTCTCCCACCAACGCCACCATTCTCTCCAGGCTTTCGGCTTTATTAATTGTCATCTGCGCCCGTACTGCCGTATTGTAGTGAGACTGTCCCACCACTCCGGGATTTAATGCCGTCGAATTCGACGACAGGATATCAACTGCCGGTAGCCGGCCTTCCTGATAAACCTGACGGGACAGTGTCACCACCGAATCCAGATAAGGAAATATCGATTGCACTCCCTGATCCAGAAGGTCATCCGAAGGGACATAAATAGCCTCAATCGACGACACTACTCCCTTATTTGTCGATACTAAACGTTCATGAAACTCCGCCATTTCCGAAGCCAATGTTGCCTGATACCCGTCTTCGGACGGGATCGTATTCATCAAAGTCGACAGTTCATTTCCTGCCTGAGCCAACCTGAATACATTATCAATCAGGAATAACACATTCTTCCCGTTGTCCCTGAAATACTCAGCCAGAGTTACCCCGGCCAGACCGGTCAGATATCTGACCGCAGCGTTTGCTCCCATCGGTCCGAAAACCAGACTAACCCGTTTTAGCAGGTCCCGTCTTTTCAGCTCCTCATACAATTCATGCCCCTCCCTGGTTCTTTCCCCCACACCTGAAAACACCGAAGCATTTTCTTCCGCTCCGGTCTCTATGTTATGCATCATTTCCGTCAACAACAGTGTCTTTCCCACTCCGGCTCCTCCGAACAATCCCATCTTCCCTCCCTTAAGCAGCGGGGAGAACAGATCTATTACCTTAATTCCCGTTTCCCAGATTTCAAATTTTGACAAAACCGCCTCATAATCCGGAATCGATCCGTATATGGGTTTACGTATTTTTGCCTTTATCTCTTCTCCGCCGTCAGCTGCCTCTCCGAACACATCTATCACCCGTCCTAATATCTCATCCCCGACCGGCACGGATATCACTTGTCCGGTATTAATTACCTTCGCTCCCCGGTGTAATTTATCTCCGCCGGCCAACACTAAACAGAAAAAACTGTTCGTCTTAGACGAGGAATACACCTTAAGTTTGACCCTGGAATCGTCTGCCAGCACCAGCATTTGGTGTATTTCGGGTTTGGTATTCAGAAACTCTACCTCCGCCACATTCCCGCTAATGGCAATCACCTTTCCGATAGCTTTATTATTTTGCATATTTAGCCGCTCCATAAGGATACACCGGAAAAGGTATTTAACTGTTTTCGGTTCATGCTCCGGTGCCGTAACCTTACCTTTTCCAAATCAATTTTCTGCAGCCGCTTTTCAATATTTTCCACTGACCTGTCCAGAGCCAGCATCCGCGAAGCAAACTTTGCTAACTGCGACTCATGCAGTGTTTGTTCGAAAATTGAGGCTGAAATCTGCCCCTCAAATACTCTGGCCACGTCCTCAACCGTCGGTTCAAAGATGTAATTTTTGACTATATCTTTTTCTTCTTCCCCTACAGTTACCCCTTCCTGTACCAGGATTGCGTCTCCCGACACCGAAGTCATCACCGGATCCTGATTCAAAATCGTCTTAAACCGGCCGTAAAACACCAGAATTTTCTCAAATTGCACCAGATATCGCATAATCATTTCAAAACTCCCCTGATCCACCCCGTCATCTGAAAAGTCATAATAGTTATAAAACTTTCCCGGCAGTCTTTCGGCCATCATCTTTACCCCCAGTTTCCCCAAAATCACTACATCCGGATTGTTTCCCCGGACAAAGTCTGAAAACTTGTCAAAAATCCTGTCTACTATTTCTCCGTACAGTCCGGAGTTAGCCGACACAAACACCGCCAGTGTCCGGCCGTTTTTCGGCCGGCTGGATATTCCGATCGTGTTTATCCTCAAATATGCCGCCTTAACCCGCTTAAATACGTCTAAAAGTCCTTCCAGAAACTGTCTGGACTGTAACACCGCCCCTCTGATCTTCTGCATCCTCCCTGCCGCAATTTCTTCATAAACTTCTACCAGCCCCTTCAATGACAGCAATCCGCTCGTTTCTACAATAATTTGCTTTTTTGTGATCATGTCAAATTTGGCAGCAGCTTATCCGCCAGCTTTCTGGCCTTTTCAATTAACATTGTCAGTCCGTCACTTTCAGCCACCATTCCGTCTACTAACTTGGCAAATTCTGCATCCTGTTCATATTTCTCCAGTATTTTGGGCATATTTTTTCCGTTCCACATTCCCGACATTAGCAACGCAAACAGCACTAATTGCAGACTGTAAGCCACCGAAGCGTCAATTGGCTGATCAAAAAAGGTTAGTACTCTGTCTCCCATAGTCAGTATCTGACGGGAACTCTCCCCTAATTCGGCTCCGAATTTTAGAAAGCTCTGCGTTCGTTCATAACCGGACAGCAGATCCAGAAGTGCTCTTCCGGTTTCGCGTGCCAAATTACTCTGTGTCTGATGTCCGACCCTGGTCACGGACACAAACGGATTTATTGACGGCCTCCGCCCTTTAAAATACAATTCCGCATCAAAATACACGTGTCCGTCAGTCATAGACATCAGGTTGGTCTGAATATATCCGGTAATGTCCCCTTGTGCCGTTTCAGCCACGGGCAAACAGGTAATTGACACCTCTTTATCGCCTACCCGGAAGTTACCGGCCCGTTCCAGCAGTCTGGAATGCGCATAGAATATGTCTCCCGGATATGAATCTCTTCCGGGAAATTTACGGGAAATCAAAGACAACTCCCGATAAAAAATCGCGTGTGCCGTCAGATCATCCATAATCAGCAGTACATCCCGGCCTTGATCCCGGAAATACTCCGCTATTGTCATAGCTGTATAAGGACACAGAAAAATTTCCCCCGGAGAATCCTGTGACGCCGCTGCCACAATCACCGAGTTTCCCCATACCCCCTTCTCCTTCAGAAACGCCTCCATTTTCTTAATCTCCGCCTTCTTCTTCGCAATTGCCGTATACACCACCACCCGTCCCAATTTAGCCTGTGATACTGCCGCCTGTAATAATAAATTGCTTTTCCCGATTTTTCTGTCGCCCACAACCAATTCCCTTTGCCCCATTCCCAATGGGATCATCAAATCTACCAGCATCACGCCCGTATACAACGGTCGGTTCACTTTCACCCTTGTCGCTATCCCCCCGGGCAGTACCTCTATTGGTTTTTCCTCTGTCTGGCCGGTTAATTCTGGACCGGAAATCACCCTTCCCAACACGTCTATTACATGCCCCAATATTCCCTCTCCCACCGGAACCGTCATTCCGCTGCCCATCCGACACACTCTGGTCCCCACCCGAACCGGTTCTTTAGACAACATTAAAACTTCCACCGTCTCCTGTTTAAGCGCCACAACTTCTCCCAGTTGTCCTGACTCAAACATTATCATCTCGCCGAATCTCACACTCGGTAAACCCACCACCTCCACCACGGAATGGAACAGCTCCCCGACATATCCTACTTCGCCGTATTTTGCCAGATTAGCCTCAAAAACCGCCTTATCTATTTCCATAACTAGCCTCCTTCCCTTACTGCCGGCTGTTTCCCCTCTTCCTGAACTGCCTTCCAGACTTCCGGCCATTTAGCCGCCACCGATTTGTCCGAAAACTTCCCGTTGAAAGAAATTCGTACCCCGCCCAGCAGTTCCGGACTCACTTCAGTATCCAATACCGCCGGATCGTGCAAATTTGCCTTTACCCACGTGTGTATTGTTTTCAGTGATTTCGTCGGCAGTGGTACGGCTATTTGTAATTTCACCACCGGGATTGCCTGCAGAGCCGCTTTTAGCCTTTCGATCCCCGCCTCCCTTGACTGCGGATCATTTCCTCCTCCGGTTTGCTTCATTATTTCAATTACCGCATGGTATAAATCCCTATTTACCACGCTTTCCAACACCTCATCAAAACCGCCTTCTTCTGTTTTATACACCGCGTCCTTTAACTTATCCAATTCCCGCAAACAAGTGTAAACAGATTCAACGTCCATCAATTCGGGTAATGTCACCTGATCAGATTGCATCTTCTTTCTTTGCCTCCTCCAATTCCTGAATAATCAGCGCTTCATGATCACTCGTCTTCACCGCTTTAGTAAAGACTTTTTTAATCACTTTCTCTAAAATTATCGCTGCTTTCTGATCGATTTCAGCCATTCTTTCCTGTTTATATTTCTCCACCTCGGTTTCTGTTTCTGCTAATTTAGCCTCAATTTTCTTCACCATGGTCTTTTCCACTCCTACCGTCTCCTGTTCCAACGCCTTCTTCAGGTCCTCAGCTCCTGATTGCACACCCAGTTCGATATCGTTTGATATCTTTTGTAAGTTTTCTTTATATTCGCCCAATTGCGCATTTGTCAGCTTTTCCATCTCTTCATCCATCACCTGCTGCCATTTCTCTGCATTCACTTTGGCCTCACCGATTATCTCCGCCGCCTTTTGTCTGGCCTCCTTAACCAACTGAATAGCTTCGGTTCTGGCCTTTTTCTCTTCCTCCGTTTTCTCCCTCTTCAGCCTCCTCACCTGTTTTAGTGATCTTTCGTAGGCATACAACACCACTCCCAATACCACACTCAAAATAATTATTCCCAACCATTCGAATTCCATATCTTTATAATATCAAAATAATGTATGCCAGGAGTAATCCTCCTGCCATAATTGCCAGGGTTAAAATCAAATTCAGCACCACTGACATCTGAATTGCCCTGCCTGCCAGCGGATTTCTCCCCAAAGCTTCCACTCCCTGTTTAGCCACTCTCCCAAAATAAATAAATCCCAAACCAAAAGACGATGCGGCTATCACCATCGCCAACAGATACCTCAGTGAGGCTAGAGGGGTCAGGGACGGAGCCAGTAACCCCTCCCGCAGTGTTTCCAATACATTCCCTCTGGCTGTCTTCGAAACTATCGCCGGACGAATATCCACCGATACTAACACCATCCCTTTCCCGTCTGCATCAACATTTTCAAGATTTTCCAAAGCCACTCCCAGAATATTTCCACTTTTTGTCCCCAACTGACCTATTCCGGGTTCAGTTGAAGAAGTTACAAATGCTCCGGTTGCAATTTTTCCATTCTTATTTGTAGCCAGCGTGTAAGCTTTTCCGGAATTTATCACCGCTTTGCCGTTACTCATATTTAAATTTTCCAACTGCACTGCCGGCTCTGTCACATACACCCCATAAATTCCCGTATCGTATTCATTTTTACACCTAATTACACCAAGATTGGTCATGCATAAAACATTCCCGTTTTGAATATTGTCTTCTGCAAACTCCAAGGTCTCTGCCACACCGCTTCCTGAATTCTGAGCATTTACCGCACTAACCGTGCTTAAATAAGCCGTAATTAAAACCATCCCACCTAATATTAAAAACTTTCTCACCTCTCAAGTTTAGTTGTATCGATCAGAAAAATAAATAGCCTGAGTTAAAATTCCTGTGGAAATTACTATATATATGTATGAAAAAAACAAATGTCCAAGTTTGTCCAAGAATGTCAAAGTTTAAAAGTAAAAAAATTTCATTAAACAATCAATTTAAGGGAAAATTTCTGATCAATCACCCAACTTATCAAAGATTAACCGCAAAAAAAAGACGTTCTTCTCTGTTTTCAAAACATGTTCTAAATTGCGTATTAAACTCCTTAAAAAATCTGCCCGTTATTTTAGATTGCAGTCTCTCCTTACCCGCTTTAACCCCATTCCTCTGAATCTTCTTTATCCGCACTTTAACCGCTCCTCCCTCAGCAATTCTTTCAAAATCCCCGCACTTGTTCGTTTGCCTCTTAAAAAAACCAATTCCGGGCTTGACACGCCGTCTTTTATATTTAATCATTATATTAATATAACTTGGACAAACTTACCCATGTCCAAATTTTCAAACCTAAATGCCTACTGATCTGCCCGAGTCACTGAAAAATAATTTTCGCCTTTCTATTCAGGAAGCGGCTGATTTTCTTCAGGTCTCTACTAAAACACTCCGCCGTTGGGAAAAACAAGGTTTGCTTAACCCTGAAAGGACCGTAGGTAATCAACGCCGTTATTCCCTGGTTCAGCTTCAAATATTTCAATCTACACCGCGGAGTAATCATTCTAATTTCCTTCCTGCTCCGGTTATCTCCACTCCTGTATTTTCACCTCCCACAGAAACTCCTCCCGTTCCGTACGTCGCACCTCCCTCGTCTCATTTCCCAAAATTCCGCACAATTCCCGCAATCATTTCCTTGTTTTTTTTCTCTTCTCTTGCTTTGCTCACTCATTCTCTTAGCATAAATCGTAATTTATTTCCCGCATTAGAAAAAACATCTTTTGATTCAGAGCAATCTGATTTGGTTACACCAGGGCAGGTATTAGCTTCGGAAACTGCTCTTTCTAACCTCAGGTTTGGTGTAAATATTCCCGCAAACTTCTCCCAGGATGTCAACATTGACGGCAATCTCACAGCTCCCAACATCATCTATGGATTAATCGCCGGTCGCGGCGTCACTATTACCCCCGGACAGACCCCGACTATCTCAGCTACCGGTGGAGTTACCAGTTTTCAGGGACTAACCGGAAGCATTTCTCTTACTGCCGGAACCGGCATCTCCATCAATGGCACCACTGTTCAAAACACCGATCGGGGATCTACTCAGGAATTTTTTAGCAAAGTAAAAGTTTCCGGACAATCCGATATAGATGCCGGCGGTAATCGGGCCACACTGGAACTCGTTGCTGGAAGCGGAATTTCCCTCACTACCGACTCTGGTAATAAAAAGGTCACCGTCGCTTCCACAAACCAAGGTCTTGGGATTTCTTCCTACTCCATAGGTGACATGTTCTATGCCACATCCACTAGCCATGTTGCTGCCCTCCCCATTGGTTCGGATGGAGAAGTTCTCACTGTTTCATCCGGCTTACCAACTTGGGTAACTTCATCTACCCTTTGTTCAGGCGCCTGTGTTGGCACTCTTCCCTCCGCCACTCAAACCATAATCCCCACTTCTGCCACTGCTACGGGACTTGTTGTCTCTCAGGCATCAGGTGGCTCAGTCGATATTTTTGCCGTCACCGACAATGCCGGTACTACCAAATATTTATACGTTGACTCCAACGGCAATGTAAACATCGCTTCCGATCTCAATCTGACTTCAGCTACTCCCACCATAAACATTACTAACGGTTCCTCTCTTGTTTTCTCAGACGGCACGAACAATCTCGCCACCCTGGCTGATAACGGTAGCAACGGCACTCTCACCGTCCAAACTCTTAACGCCACTAATATTGCCGGCTTCAATCTCACCGGCAGTTTAGTCGGTATAGGCTCACCTTCCCTCACCGGAATCGGCACCATTAATGGCGGAACTTTTTCTGGTGGTACCTTCAACGGCGCCACCATTTCCGGCGGTACTCTCTCTGGCGGCGCCATTTCCGGCGGCACATATACCAGCACCGGTCTGTCTGTGGCCGGAAATTACACCGTTACAGTTGGTAACGGCAATTCTTTCTCTATTTCTGATGGCACAAACACTTTACTGACCTTAGTTGATTCCGGTCTCACCGGCAGCCTTTCCGTCAATGGCTTATTGGTTACCGGTCTTTCAGATGGTGTAGTTTACATCTCTGGTGGAACCGGTAATCTTTCTTCCGAAAGTCAATTAGCTATAGCCAGGGGTGGAACTAATTCCACCGCCAGTCCCACTGCTGGCGGAATCGTTTATGGTGATGGAACCGCGTATCAATTCACAGCTGCCGGAACAGCTGGCCAAATTCTGCAAAGCAACGGTTCCGGACCTCCTACCTGGGTAAATTCCTCCAATATAAATTATTGGCAACAAAACTCAGGAGTTGTTTCTCCTTTTTTCATTTCTGACGACTTAGCCATAGGTGGCATTTCTACTGCTTCAGCCAAATTTCAAATTTTTGGTGATTCAGGTAACGCCACCTCTTCTGGAAAAATCACCTTTTCCGGTTCGACTCCGTATCTGGACATTCTCAATGATGGTAATTTCAAAATTCGCACCAGCCCGGGAGGTGACGCCGATCTTTCTGACCGGCTTTCAATTAGCGGCACCGGTATCATTATCGGGGCAACTGATATCCCGACTACAATCTCAGATGATCTGACCATTTCTGCGGGCGGCAACCTTACCTTTAACACCGAAACCTTCTCCGACCTTACCGGTAATGGTTTGACCAATTCCACCGGTGCCCTGACGCTGCAGACTGACGAAACCGGTTCCGTCGCTTCCGGTTTGTCC